>RCNB010000987.1_pt1 | contig 18292 bp, 16 predicted proteins | sample 2041321 | NCBI WGS metagenome assembly RCNB01 (sample SAMN09708232, study PRJNA481090) | Marine sediment metagenome, whole genome shotgun sequencing project. | reverse complement strand
ATCATTTAACTAGCTGAGTTATTCAGTGAGTAATGGATTAGGTTTAAAAGTAATATTCAATTAACATAAAAGTGAAAACTCCTTTTAACAATAAAAAATAATACTAATGCCTCGGCATTATGAAAGAATTTTTATTTTTATCTACTTCACAAAAACCAGGATCAACAACTGAAAGAAGGTCATCTCCCCTAATAGAATTCAATCATTGCTTAAAATGAGTAGAAATTATTGACTAAATTATTTTATTTTTATCCTGCCATATTGATTTGTATACTTAAATGGAAAAAAAACTTTATCTGGATTATAATGCAACTACACCTTGTGACCCAAAGGTTGTAGATGCAATGATGCCTTATTTGAGTGATAATTTTGGGAACCCTTCAAGCATCCATCATCCATTTGGATGGATTGCCAAGGAAGCTGTAGAATCATCTACACATAAAATAGCCCAAGCTTTCGGCATTTCTGTAGATAACATTACCTATACGTCTGGATCAACCGAGGCCATTAATATGGTTCTAAAAAGCTTTTGTCAGAAATACAAACCAAATGGTAGTCATATTATAACCTGTAAAACGGAGCACAAAGCGGTATTAGACACTAGTGCATTTATGGAAAAATATGAAGGCGTTACTGTTAGCTATTTGGATGTTGATACTTCTGGTCTGATCAATCTAGATGAATTAGAGGCAGCCATCCGTCCGGAAACAATTTTGGTATCAATTATGTATGCGAATAACGAGACTGGAGTTATTCAACCCTTGAAGGACATTGCCAGAATTATTAAAAATAAAAAGATTTTCCTTTTTTCAGATGCTACTCAGGCACTTGGAAAGATACCCCTGGATCAAATTTTTGAATCAGCTGATTTTACCTGTTTTTCAGCACATAAAGTTTATGGCCCTAAAGGAATGGGAATGCTTTATTGTAAAAATATTGAGGCCATGAATGTACTTAGGAGCCTGATTCAAGGTGGCGGTCAGCAAAAAGCATTTCGAGGAGGTACAATTAACACTCCCGGAATAGTAGGTTTTGCTAAATCCGTTGAATTGAGCCAACATGAGCTACTTGATAAAAATAATAGATTAGAACGATTAAGGGACCTATTGGAAGAGGGCTTACTCGATATTGAATTATCATTTTCAAATGGTTATTCGGCACCAAGATTACCAAATACTTGTAATATTTCCTTTGCCTTTGTAAACGGAGCTGGTTTATTACGTGGCTTAAGCAAGGACCTGGCGATTTCAAACGGTTCAGCCTGTAATGCGTCATCTGAAAACCCTTCTCATGTGTTAACTGCTATGCAAATAGGCCCTGATTTAGCTTTTTCATCACTTCGATTTAGTTTGGGGAAATACACCTCTGAAGATGATATTAATAAAGCCATTAAAATTGTGCGCAGAGAGGTGAATTTACAACGGGAAACTAATATTCTTTGGGAACGTAGAAAAGTATAATTATTGTTATCAAACTCAATTCCTATCGTAAATTGGACCTTTTTTAAATTTAAGCATCCCTCCTTTTTTACCGGCAAAAACACATCGTATTTCTGAAAAAATACTCAATGCGATTTCTTCAGGAGTATCTGCCCCTATCTCCAATCCACTTGGGGCATGTATACGTTCCTTATCCTTTTTAGATAAACCAAGTCCTTGATTTTCAAATGAATCAAGCATTTTGACATATCGCTTTTTAGGTCCTAAGGAAGCAATATAAGGGGAAGTACTTTTTAAGGCCTCTTTTAGATTTTCACTATCCGTTTTAAAATCATGCGCCATTAAAATTACTGCAGTTCGATTATCAATATGAGGACGTTCTATAAAATCCTTGTGATAAATGTTTGTAACTGATTGGATTTTTTCCTTTTTCAGTTTTTGCATATTTCCAACCAGACTAATTTCCCAATCCAATACTTTGGCAAGTTCTATCATAGGGTAAACATCATAGTTGTCTCCAAAGATGGCTAAATGCAATTGAGCTGGTATGATTTCAATAAAAATACTCGCCTCGAATTCATTCGATGAGAAATGGTAGCTACCGGATTTATTTTTCTCAATAACCTCTTTAATCTGATCAACTAGAAACGTTTTAATATTTGAGGAGGACATACCCCCCAGTTCTCCACTCTCGGTATCATAATAAAAACAGCTGCCCAATTTTAATGAATCATGCCCAGAAGTAACAGAAGTAATTGTAGCAATAATATGTGATTTTCTATCCGACAAACACTTCTTCAATATTTTTAAAGTACTAGATTCAGGGCTTAGTGGTGTCATTAGAACGTCAATAATTCCATTACAACCTAAACCTATTCCAATCTCGTGTTCTTTAGATGTGTCATAAGTTATCAAGGATGGCTGCTGTTTTAAAATTGCCAACTGGGAACGCTTTAGCGTATCCCCTTCTAGGCAGCCTCCACTAATACCTCCTTCAAAAATACCTGATTCGAAAACAATCATCCTCGCGCCCTCTCTTCTGTAAGAGGATCCATCAACTTTTACGACCTGAGCAATTGCATATTTTTCACTAGATGTTTCCTTAGCAGCGACGAGTTCTAAAATAGTTTTAATTTCTTTCATACATCAATAAATTATACTTCTGTCCTTTCAATTTAATGGATATAAACTGCTAATTGAAAAGCAATAAAATTTAAATTACTATCCACAAAAAATAATATTCGCTACCGATATTTTTTACGCAACAATGAACGCACTGAAATTATAAACTATAACAGAAAGTTAATATTATCAGGATGCCATTCTAAAAAGCTACATCACAAATCTTCCACTAAATTAATTATTGTTAGTTTATAAGTGGTGAATTAATCGATCATTTTATTTTCAAATTTAATATTGGTTTTTATGCATACATTTTTGGTGCACAAAATCACTTAATCTACTTTATTTAAGATACTTAACACTTACTTTTTAATATTAGACATGCCTTTATTTAATTTTTTGTTCAACTTTTAATGATTAAAGTTAAACATTTCGTATATTTGACAAAAATATTATCATGGCAAGAAAGAAAAAAATAAATGAAAAGGATATATATACCTTTTATATGGAGTACTATTTAGAAAATTCAGAACCGCCTGCTTCTGTTTATCAGCTTTCCAAATTGAATAATTTTGATGAAAAACAATTTTATGAATTCTTTGGTAGTTTAGGAGGAATCGAAAAATCTATATTTAAATCATTTATAGTTCAAACTATTGATCTAATTCAAGAAAGTGAAGAATATCAAAGTTTTGATGCACGTAACAAACTTCTGACGTTTTATTACACTTTTTTTGAAATACTAACGGCAAATAGAAGCTTTGTGAAGATCATCCTTGAAAGAGATAAGAAAAATTCTAAGCTGCTAAAAACTATTTCTGCAATTAAACCCAAATATATCGATTTTATAAAAGAACTAGATATAGAAAAACTGAATTTAAAAGAATCTGGAGTAGAAAAAATCATGAATAAATCTATGGAAGAAACTTTTTGGGTTCAATTGCTACTGTGCCTTAAGTTCTGGATAGAAGACGATTCGGCCTCTTTGGAAAAGACAGATATATTTATAGAAAAATCAATCAATACAGGTTTTGATTTACTAAATGTACAACCTCTAAAAAGTGTATTAGACTTAGGTAAATTTCTTTTTCATGAAAAAATAAATATGAACTGATGAACAGCATTGACAGAATTCCTATATCGAAAGTTGAAAGAGCATCAAACATGGTTCAAACTGGAGCAAAAGTTGGTGTAAACTATTTAAAATATTATGGTAAAAAACTTACATCTTCTGAAAAGGAAGCAAGAACGAAATTAAACCAAGATAACGCAGATGATATTTATGACGGGTTAAAAAAGCTTAAAGGGAGTGCCCTGAAAGTTGCCCAAATGCTCAGTATGGAAAAAAGCATCATGCCCCAGGCGTATGTAGATAAATTTTCACTTTCTCAGTTTTCGGTACCCCCCTTATCTCCTGCCCTTGTTCTTCGAACGTTTAAAAAGTACTTTGGCAAATCTCCTCATGAGGTTTTTGATCATTTTGACGCACAATCGGTGAATGCAGCAAGTATTGGTCAAGTTCACAAAGCTGTTAAAAATAAAAAGGCACTTGCGGTAAAAATTCAGTACCCTGGCGTTGCAAATAGTATTGGGTCAGATTTGGCTATTGTAAAGCCTATTGCAATTAAAATGTTCAATATTAGAGGTAAGGATTCCGATAAGTATTTTAAGGAAGTTGAAAACAAATTACTTGAAGAGACCAATTACCATTTAGAAATAGAACAATCTTTGGAAATCGCTCAGGCTTGTAAACACATACCTAACTTGAAGTTTCCTAATTATTACCCAGACTTGTCTTCAGATAAGATACTCACTATGGATTGGATGCAAGGGGAGCATTTATCAGAATATACTGCTCATACCAATGATCAAAATGATTTAGACAAATTAGGTCAGGCCCTTTGGGATTTTTACATGTATCAAATTCATATTTTGAAGAAAGTTCATGCAGATCCTCATCCTGGCAACTTTTTAGTCTCATCTAATAACGAGTTAATCGCACTTGATTTTGGCTGTATGAAGGAGATACCCGACAGTTTCTATATCCCCTATTTTGAGTTAGCGAAAAAAGATAATCTGAAAAACCCCATTTTGTTCAAGCAAAAATTATACGAATTAGAAATTCTTGTAAAAGATGATACAGATGAAGAGATTGCCTTTTTCACTGAGATGTTCCATGAACTGTTAAGCTTATTTACGGCGCCTTTTCAAAACGAAGTATTTGACTTCTCAGATCAAACTTTTTTCTCAAAAATTAGTAATCTTGGTGAGAAATACAGTAAGAATACCGCTTTAAGAAAAATGAATGGCAATAGAGGTTCTAAGCATTTTATTTATATGAATCGTACTTTTTTCGGGCTCTATAACCTGATGTTCGATCTTAAATCAAAGAAGGTCAATATCAATAATTTTACCAAGCTATAATGAGACATTTTGATTTAGAGGCATTGAGTAATTTAGATAAACTTTACCGCATTAACTTGATTAATTCTTGTTCAGGTTTTAAGTCGGCAAATCTGATAGCTTCCAAAAATAAAAATGGAATTAGTAATGTTGCTATTTTTAGCTCAGTTATCCATCTGGGATCAGACCCAGCGTTGTTGGCTTTTATTACGAGACCAACAACGGTGTCGAGAAATACTTATGAAAATATACTCGAAACTGGATACTATACCATAAACCACGTCTTTGAAGATATCATTGAAGACGCACACCACTGTTCTGCTAAATATGATGCATCTGTTTCAGAATTTAATCAGACGGATTTAAAGGAGACATATAGACCCAATTGCGCTATTCCGTTTGTAAAGGATGCCCCTGTACAAATTCTTATGAAATTCAAGGAAGAACATCATTTGAAAATTAACAATACGATAATGGTTATCGGTGAAATCATTGGCTTATATGTAAATGATGAATTGATCGAAAATGATGGTTTTATTAACCTAAGTGCCGCCAATGTAATTGCTATCAATGGATTGGATGGATATACAGTTCCTAAAATGAATACAAGATTGCCATACCAAAGACCAAAAAAAGTTGTTGGTTTTGGTAAAATAAACCAAACTGTAGCCTAATTATTATTTTAACCAATGCTTTGCGACAAAGACAGCATTAAAAAAAGACAATTATGAAAACTAAAGAGATAGTTATTTTAAGAGATCAAATCAACACTGATTCCTTACCGAATCATGAAGACATAGGTGACAACCATATGCTGACTTCGTTGGAGACTCCTATGAAATCGAATGCATTTAAGATTAGCGATCAAGAGAAAAAGAAACGTATCGCCTTTCATTTTACTGAAATCATGGATGCCTTAGGGCTCGATTTAAATGATGATTCATTAAAAGGTACTCCAGAGCGAGTTGCAAAAATGTATATCGAAGAAATATTTTCTGGATTGGATCCAAAAAACAAACCAAAAATGGCTCTTTTTGATAACAAATATCAATACAACCAAATGTTGGTAGAGAAAAATATATCGTTTTACTCAAATTGCGAGCATCATTTTGTACCCATCATTGGTAAAGCTCATATCGCTTATATCTCTTCCGGCAAGGTCATTGGACTCTCTAAACTTAATCGTGCAGTCCAGTATTATGCAAAAAGACCTCAAGTCCAAGAAAGGTTAACCAATCAAATTGCAAAAGAATTGCAAAAAGTATTGGAAACAGAAGATGTTGCCGTTATCATTGATGCTAAACATCTGTGTGTTTCTTCAAGAGGTATTAAAGATGACACCTCTGCCACTGTCACCTCTTTTTATGGTGGTAAATTTCAGAATCATGAAAAAATCATTGAATTACAAAATTTTATCAATGCTAAATAAAGCAACATACTTATAAACAATAAATTAAATCGATTCATGAAAACAATTTTGGTCATAGGAGGAAGTCATGGTATAGGGAAAGCACTCATAGCTGAGATGCAAAGTACTTACAAAATAATCAATATAAGTAGGACAATTCCAGATTATGACATAACACATATTGAGCATTATTCTTGTGATGTTCTTAAAGAGGAACTTCCTATTATCGATTCCTTAGATGGATTAATTTATTGTCCTGGAAGCATCAATTTAAAACCTATAAACAGGTTGTCAGAAACAGATTTTAAAAATGATTTTGAAATAAATGTTTTAGGAGCAGTTAGAGTCATACAATTTTATTTAAAAGCCTTAAAATCAGGAATTAACCCTTCAGTTGTCCTTTTTAGTTCTGTAGCTGTGAAATTAGGTATGCCCTATCATGCAAGTATCGCCGTATCAAAGGCAGGAGTCGAAGCTCTTGTAAAAACATTGGGTGCTGAACTTGCTCCTTATATACGATTTAATGCAATAGCACCTACCCTCACTGAAACCAGATTAGCGGAAAAGCTATTACGAAACGATGTAATGAAAGAAAAAATGATTGACAGACATCCCTTAAAAAGTATTTTACAACCAGAAGATGTGACTCACTTGGCTGAATTCCTATTATCCGATAAAAGCAAGAAAATGACGGGTCAGGTCATTGAATTAGATTGTGGCATCGTTAGTTTTAAACTTTAAAAAAGATTGTGTATCTATTTACAGAAACTAAAGAAGGACCAATAAATGAAACTCCTGTTGAATTATATTCATTTTTCTGAGGCTTAAGTGTTCCAAGCCTTGTGTATTTTCACATTTTTTTATTAAATAATTAACGCAATATTTAGTATCATTGCCCATGCAAAAAATTGTATGCACATTATTATTGATCTGTCTAGGCTTTACTGCGACTTCGCAAGTAATTACTGATATGCCAACAGATAGTATCAAACAGGATACGCTGATAAAGGAGCTTCATACCAATTTGCATTTCCTTAAAGGTAGAATTATTAGTATCGTTGATAAAAAGCCGCTGCAAAGTGCGCATGTTGTGAATCTCAACTCAGTTGAAGGTACAATAACCAATACTAATGGTCAGTTTCAAGTACCTGCTGTTGTGAATGACACCGTGTTCATTTCGTATATAGGATATCAATCAATAAAATTGAAAATCACAAATGACCTGCTTAAAGGAAATGAACTTGAAATTGCAATTCATGAGAAAGTTGTTAATATTGAGGAAGTCACTGTAAAATCTCATAAGCTAATTGGTGTATTGGTAGTAGATGCTAAAAATGTACCTAAAGATTCATATAGCCGTATCCACATCAATGGATTACCTCAAGCGTATGAGAGCGGAAGTACTTATAATAATTATTATAACAGTGGTTTGGGTGCTATTTTCAATCCTGTTGATTTCTGGTATAACAAATTTGGAAAGAAGCCTAAAGAAATGGATCGTTTGAGGAAGTTGAAGGAAGGTGATCAGATGAGAAACATGATGGAACAGAAATATTCAAGGGAAATCATGATGGACTATCTTGACATGAGCCGTAAGGAATTAAATGATCTTTTATCTGAATGTAATTATTCAAGTCGATTTATTAATAAAGCCAGTGACTTACAAATTATAGAAGCGGTTATTGAGTGCTATGAAAACTACAGAGCCTTGCAGAAAGGCCAAGTTAAAAAAGAAATGATTCGCATCAAGGATGCATATTAAAAAAGGCCGGTAAATACCGGCCTTTTAATTTTTATATATGCTGTGAAAATTAGTTATTGCCCAAGATTAATGGAAGACCATCTCCTCCACCTCCAACAACAACTACCTTGGTATTAGTAGATTGAGAAAGCTTCAGGGTTGCCTCGATTCCTTTATCTTTTAAGATCCAGTCATTAAGTGAAGCACTAAGAATTCTGTTCGCATCGGCCTTACCTTGCGCCTCAATACGTTGTTTTTCAGCCTCTTTTTGTGCGATTTCCAATTTGAACTTATATTCCAAAGATGTTTGTTCCTGGCTTAGTTTTCTTTCAATCGCATCTTTTATAGCTACAGGCAGGGTAACGTCCCTTACCAGTACATCATTCAATTGAATATATTGGCCTTGTACAATCTTTTTTGTTTCATCAAAAATCTCTTCTTGAATCGCATCTCTTTTAGACGAATAGATTTGTTCAGGAGTATACCTCCCTACCACACTTCTCGTGGCTGAACGCATAGCTGGTTTCAATACCCTGTCTAAATAATTGGTACCTTTGGTTTGATGCAACAATCCTAATTCTGCAGTTACCGGCTGATACCAAGCTGTTGCTTCCAATTGAATATCCAGTCCATTTGAAGAAAGGACTTTCATTTTTTCAGTTAATTCTTGTTGCCTTGTTTCATAAACGATTACTTTATTCCAAGGAGCAACCAAATGAAAACCTTCCCCTAAAGGCGGTTGATCAGTAACAACTCCTCCAGCAAATCTTTTCCAAAGAACTCCAGCTTCACCCGCTTCAAGGGTTACGGTAGACTTTGAAATAAAAATCAATAGGATGATTCCAATAAAAACTATGGGCAAAATTCCTTTTGGGAATTGTAATTGCGGTGCTTGTGCCATTTTTAAATATTTATATTAAATTAATTAACGGAATAAACTCTAAATCATTCCTCGATATTTTCGAAGCAGCCATTCCAGGCTCAAAGATAATACAATTAGCCCTAAAAGCCACTTCCAATCAATCAAAGAAATCAATTTATTCCGCTCTTTTTGCACTGCTTTAAATGCCGGGTTTTTGAGTAATTCTTTTTTTATATTCTCAAACTGATCCTCGAAGAATCCAATTCCGCCAGATTGCCTTGCTAATTGCTTTAGACCAACTATATCAGGCCTTAAAGATTCTTGTTCAGAAGAAAACGGCACTACAATAAAGTTTCCAGTTTGTTTTTTTCCAGATCCAAGGTCTTCAACTTCAAAACTATACGTTCCAGCCTCCAAATTGTTGCATTGAGCTTCATAGACATTATTTCTTACATAAAATGGAATACCAGCGCTACTATCATTCAGACTAAGAAGCAAGTTAGAGTTCAATTCAACATTAAGATTACTATCATAATTCTTAGCTTGAATTATGATAGATTCATTAGCATTATAGACTGGCTCATAAAACAAATCTATATTTTGATTTCTATCCTCTAATTGAAGAAACTGCATCAAGCTATTTAAGAACAGGTCAAATTTTTCAAATGAGCCATCAGCGCTAAAACTCTGAGCCCTCCACTTCCAGATATTTTCACCAAAAAGTACAATTCTTTTGGCACTGTTATCACTGTATGTGACTAGCAAGGGTGCTTCAGTGTCAATATCATTAATTCTTTGTGAAAGAAGGACCTCATGATCAATTGTAAACTTTAATTCACCAAATATGCTTAACAAAGGAGTGAATTTTTGGTAGCCAATATCTTCAGTGTAAAATGTACTAAAATCATTCTGGTATACCGGAAATACATTTTCAACAATTCCAGTCACCTTTTTGCTGAAACTACTTTGGGCAGAATTTAGAAAACTCCAATTTGTACCAGGTCCGGTTATAATAAAATAATTTTTTGCGTTTTCTTGAAGTAATTTCATTAATCTATCAAAACTTGCATCCGGTTGGTACAATAAAACAATCGAAGTTTCAAGAATTTTATCATCAAAATCCTCAATAGGAACCAAACTCGCTCTTCTTTGTTTGTTCGTTTCAATACTCCTTTTAAACATTCCAAGATCTGGATGTAATATTTTATAAACAATTGTTACCTCGGTCTGTTCATCAAGAATTTCAACTCCAAAATTTTGAATGTTATTCTGAACGTTTTTTTCACCATCAAAAGGAATCAATCTAGCCTTGTATAATTGCATACCAATCGAATCAGCAGGCAGGTAAAAACTCGCATAAGCTGATTTTTCTAACTTGCTAAAAGATATGTTTGTTGAATATAAGTCTATCCCATTTCTTTCAACAACTAATTTTGTCTTTACATTTTCTTCTACATTTGAATTTAAAAATAACTCAACCTGAAAATTATTATCTAAAGAAGCATAAGCATTGGTATTGATTCTATTTATTTCAATGTCAGCTTCAACAAGGGTATCCCCCATTATTATAGGGAAAATTGGATTTTTAGAATCTATGTAGGCATAATTTCTCCCAAAGGTTTGATTTCCATCTGATAATAAAACAATGGGTGAACTATGCTCCGGTGCAAAGCCATTTAATCCTTCAACTACCTTATAAATATCTGTTTGATGTTCGTCAAAACTTAGTACCGTATCAGTTGATATACCTGAACCAAACTTGAAAGCCTCAATTTCAAACCGATTGTTAAGATCCTGGTCTTTCAAGAATAATTGCCGTATTTTTTTTAATTTTTCCTTCCGCCCGGAATAAGCTATTGATTCAGAATTATCAGCCCCTAACAATAGAACCGGCTTCTGAATTTCAGAATATTTTTGTTCAAATTTCGGGTTAATTAATAGAATTAAAACACTAAATAAGCTGATAAATCTTAGCATAGACAACACTTTTATATCAGTGCTGATTTTTTGCTTATGATAGTATTGAAAATAAATAAGAAGGCCTGCTATTAAGAAGGCTACTACACTCAAAAATAAGCTCAGTGCATTCATTCAATCTGTTTGGATTCTAAGTTTAAATTAAGAATAAAAATATATGTAAATATACTTTTAAAAATCAGAAATTTTATGATACAAAAAAGCAAACCTCAAATAAAGGTTTGCCGTTTGATATTTTAAATTTGAATCTGATTAGGTCAACATACCTCCATCAACATTTAAGGTCTGCCCTGTTATGTAGCTTGAAAGATCTGAGGCTAAAAATATACAGGCATTCGCCACATCCTCAGGAGAACCACCTCTTTTTAGCGGAATAGCCTTGCGCCATTCATCTACGGTATTCTGATCAAGTTTCGCAGTCATCTCTGTTTCAATAAAGCCAGGTGCAATGGCATTACATCGAATATTCCTTGAACCTAATTCTAAAGCAACTGATTTGGTAAATCCTAAAATTCCAGCTTTTGAAGCCGCATAATTTGTCTGGCCTGCATTTCCTTTGACACCTACTACTGAACTCATATTAATAATAGAGCCTTCTCTTTGCTTCATCATCGGCCTAATCACAGCCTTTGTTAAGTTGAAAACAGATTTAAGATTCACTTCGATCACTTTATCAAAATCTTCCTCAGAAATTCGCAGTAAAAGATTATCCTTCGTTATTCCCGCATTATTGATCAATATTTGCAAACTTTCAAAATCACTTAACACTTGCTTCACAAGTTGCTGAGCCGCGTCGAAATTAGCAGCATTTGATTGGTAACCTTTTGCTTTAATGCCATAAGACTCCAATTCTTTTTCCAATTCCTTGGCTGCTTCTACAGAGGCATTAAAAGTAAAAGCAACATTAGCCCCTTGTTTTGCAAACTCAACCGCTATTCCTTTGCCTATTCCTCTTGAAGCTCCAGTTATCAGAGCAGTTTTATTTTCTAATAATTTCATCATTTATGTAGTCATTTTGAAAATCAAAGATAATAATTTGAGATTGAGAAAAACAATGAAATAGAAAAAGAAAACCCCGCATTACAATACGGCGTCATCTTATTAATTTAAATTAATATCATTGTTTAACTTCTGTCTCCTTATAATTGAATAAGAAGTCAATATCCATTTCATTAACTTTTCCCAATTTAGAAAGTGCGTTTAAATCAAGATCTTTTTTATTTCCTATAACCGAAACCGAATAATTCTGGCCTTTGATATTTTGATTGAAAAATGAACTGACATCCTCCATGGTCATGTTTTGAATTTCATTATACATTTCTTCCCGGTAATCGTAATCGATACCTCTTTTTAAAAGACTCTCATAATTCCAAAAAATATTTGATTTGGTAATACGCTGGGCAGCAATCTGCTTCAAAGCAGCATCTTTAGCATTATTAAATTGCTTTTCTGCCTCGGGCATATTATTCAACAATTCCAGCATCGCATCAACTGCCTGGGGCAATTTATTGGCCTGTGTTCCAATATATGCATATATGATATTATCATTCTCCTTTTTACTTGCATTTCCATAACCTGCGTAGGCTGAATAGGCCAAGGATTTAGATTCTCGTATCTCTTGAAAAACGATCGATGATAGACCTCCACCAAAATAAGTATTAAACACGCTCGAAACTGCCATTTTATTGGGGTCAAATTGATCGCCTTTAGCGATAAAAAACAATTCTGATTGTACCATATCATAGTCAACAAAATAAACATTGTTCCCTGTTTCCAGCTGAACATATTGCTTCGCAACTGGATAATTTTTCAATTCCTGAGGTATCTTATGATGCGTATTTAAGGCAACCTTGGCTTCTTCGAAATTTTTTCCATAATAAAATACACGATGCTTAAAGTTCTTTAAATCTCTGACAATATCGACCAATTCTTTTGGATTCATTGACAATAGTTCATCGGCATTATAGATATCTCTTAGGCGCGAATTCTCCCCAAATTGCGCAAAGCTATTCAAACCATTTCTTAAAATATTGCCTTTATCCGTTTTGCTATCTGCTCTTGATTTTAAAATACTTGCAACATAGAGGTTATAGGCTTCTTGGTCAACAATAGCCTGTGACATCAAGTGTTCTAATAATTCCAAACCTTTTTCTAAATTCTCTTGCAAGCCAGAAATTGAAACATAAGAACGATCACTACCTGTATTGACACTATAATTAATACCTAACTTATAAAATTCCTTTGCCAATTCTTCAGCAGAATATTGATCCGTACCCAAATATTCAAGATATCCAACTGCAAGGGCCAACTGCTTATCATTGTCCTTACCCATATCGAAAATCAAATTAAGATTAAACAGGTCATTCGTTTTATTTTGTATATGTGCGAAACCTATTCCACTAACTAATGTTTCCCTTTTTATTTCATTTTTATAATCTACAAATACAGGTTTCAACTCGTCGGATGTCATGGTATTAAAATTTATCAAATAATCAGACTGGGCATCTCTATTCAATTCAATCGGTGTTATTCCAGGATTACTAACTTTCACAATATTTTCATCCGTTCCTTGTCTTTTATAAACCACAACGTAGTTGCCTGTAAAAAATTTATTCGCATAAGCAACCAGCTCCTCTTTGGTCACTTTTTTCAATTCATCTAAAAATTTAACTTTATCATTCCAATTTTCTCTATGAATGTATGCATTGTAATACATCGACGCCAATGCAGTTGAATTCTCATACTGTCTTGTTTGACTTAGTTTTAAATCATTGACCACAGCTTCAATCATCCAATCATCAAATTCACCATTCTTTATCTTTTCAACCTGTTCTAGCATCAAATCCTTCACTTCATCCAATGCTTGATTAGCCTTTGGTGTACCTCTAAAAGTTAAAAAACCGTAATCATTTAAAAATTGAGGTGAAGATGATGCATATTGAACTAATTGCTTTTGATTCAAGTTTAAATCCATCAAACCCGCATTACTATTAGCCAATATCATATCTATCAAAGTGATATACTTTTCATCTTCAGTTCCTAGACCTCCGGTTCTAAAAGCAACAGCTATACTTTCATTATTTGGTCCGAATACCTCTTTGGATACAACACCATTAAGTGGTTCCTCAACAGGTAATACTGGATGTTCAACTTCTTTATACTTGAATTTCCCGAAAGTTGCATCTACCTTTTTAATGGTTTCATCAAACTCTAAATCTCCAACCAATACGACAGCCATATTATTAGGGACATAGTACTTATTAAAGTAATTGTTAATCTGAATCATTGATGGATTCTTTAAGTGTTCGGAAGTACCTATAGTAGTTTGCTGTCCGTATGGATGTTTAGGAAATAAGGCATCCAACATCGCATAATATGATTTTCTATAATCATTATCCTGAGTCCTGTTAAACTCTTCATATACAGCTTCCAATTCGGTATGAAACAAACGCAACACCAATTTGCTAAAACGCTCGCTTTCTAAAGTCAACCATTTGTCTAATTCATTCGCTGGTATTTTATTTTTATATACCGTTTCTTCATACCATGTATGAGCATTGGTTCCTGTTGCGCCTAACGATTTAAACATTTTTGGCACTTCATTTGCAATTGCATATTTTGATGCTTCTAATGAAACTCTATCAATTTCACGATACAACTCTTCTTTTTTTGCAACATCAGTTTCTACTCTATGTTGTTCAAATAAATCTGAAACTTGAGCAATCATTTTTTCCTCTTCCTCCCAATTGGATGTTCCAATTTGATCTGTTCCCTTAAAAACCATATGCTCTAAATAATGAGCCAATCCTGTACTTTCTTTTGGATCGTAATTAGAACCCGCTCTTACCGGGATAAAGGTTTGAATTGTGGGCTCATCTCTATTTTGACTGAGGTAAACTTTTAATCCATTATCCAAGGTGTACAATCTCAATCCGGTAGGATCATTTTGAACAGTTTCATAACTATAACCGTTTGGATCAGCATGCGTTTGAGTTTCATAGTTCGATGTGCTGTTGGATTTGTTACAGGCTAAAGCCGCAAGCATTATGAAAGAATAAAAAAGAAATTGTAATTTTTTCATTATAAAGTTAAATATAAGTTGGGTGTCAAAAATATCAATTGTTAACCTGAATCTATCTTCACAACCCTTAATTAAGATTTTTTTAACACTCATGATATTTTCGTGTTTTTAGGAATACAAACTAATTACTTTTAACCTAATAATGAACACTTTATGAAAAATATATTTTTATGTTTCGTCTTTTTGAGTCTGTTTGCTTGTAATAAAGAAAAGGCTCCGGCACAAGCAGAACTACTTCCACCTCCAGAAATACCTGTTGAAGATCTCTTTAAAAACTCTGAGAAAAGAACTTTTAGATTATCTCCTGACGGATCGCATCTTTCATATATGGCACCTTATAAAACCAGGATGAATATTCATTTTAAAGGAATTGATGCTCAAAGAAGATGAAGGCCACGATTTTTATAACCAAGAAAATAGATTTGTTTTTTTTATAATGCCATGACCAAATTTCTCGATAAGAATTTAAAAAAGAAGGGGGGGGGGGAATTAAAAATTAAAAAAAAAGCCTATCGAATCCGATAGGCTTTTTTTTTATCAATCTCGTACTACTTATCCAAGTACTTCAAGAACTTTTTGTCCTATTTCAGCAGGCGAATTCACTACATGAATTCCGTTCGCTGCAAGAATTTTCATTTTTGCTTGTGCTGTATCATCTTTACCGCCTACTATGGCACCTGCATGCCCCATAGTTCTGCCCGCTGGTGCTGTTTGACCAGCAATAAAGCCAACTACTGGTTTCCTATTTCCGTCTTCCTTGATCCATTTGGCAGCATCTGCTTCTAACTGACCACCTATCTCTCCAATCATCACTATAACATCAGTGTCAGGATCATTCATAAGTAATTGAACGGCTTCCTTAGTAGTAGTTCCAATAATTGGGTCACCTCCAATTCCAATAGCAGTTGTGATCCCAAGACCTCTTCTTACTACCTGATCAGCAGCTTCATATGTCAAAGTTCCTGATTTTGAAACAATCCCTACTTTACCTTTTTTGAAAACGAAACCTGGCATAATACCAACTTTAGCTTCTCCTGGAGTAATTACACCAGGGCAATTTGGACCAACCAATCTACAGTCTTTAGTATCAATATATGCTTTTACTTTTACCATGTCAGCAGTTGGAATACCTTCAGTAATGCAAATAATCACCTTAATACCAGCTTCAGCAGCTTCCATAATGGCATCAGCAGCAAAGGCTGGTGGTACGAAAATAATTGATGTATCAGCTCCAACTTCATTTACTGCGTCTGAAACAGTATTAAACACAGGTTTATCCAAGTGTAATTGCCCACCTTTTCCTGGGGTAACACCTCCCACAACATTGGTTCCATAGTCAATCATTTGACCTGCGTGAAAAGTTCCTTCACTACCAGTAAATCCTTGTACAATAACTTTCGAATCTTTATTAACTAAAACACTCATTCGTTTATTTTTTTGAATTATAAATATTATAAGAGTATATCAAATTGTTTCATACAAAAGTATATGAATGCAACGATTAATCCTTTCTATTTTTTTATTTTTTCTATCAATTTTGGCAGAGACCTAATCATGGCCATTTCTCTGAACTTATCCCTTGCTTCAACTGCCGGAGATCCAAAATAAGCTTTTCCAGGTTCAAGATCCATCCCTATGCCAGATTGCGCATATATTTCAGCTCCTTTCCCAATGGTTAATCCACTTTTGATGCCAACCTGCCCCCAAATAATCACTTCATCCTCAATTATGTTACAACCAGCTATCGCAGCTTGAGAAGCAATAAGGCATTTTTTACCAATAACCGTATCATGGGCTATTTGTACCTGATTGTCTATTTTACTGCCCCAACCAATCCTGGTATCGCCAGTTACCCCTTTATCAATGGTACAAGCCGCTCCAATTTCAACATGATCTTCAATAACCACTCGACCCACAGAAATCAACTTATCAAAACCATGAGGCCTTTTTTGAAAATAAAATCCATCCGAACCTAAAACTGAACCGGAATGTATAATTACATTATTTCCAATTACACAATGATCATATATAGTAACGTTTGGGTGAATCAAACAATTATCTCCAATTGTAACATGATTGCCAATAAATACATTAGGCTGAATTATGGTATTCTCTCCAATAGATGCGGAACTCGACACTGCTTGACTTGCTGCACGAAATGGTTTAAAGTGGTCTGATAATCGGTTAAAATCACTAAATGGGTCGTCTGAAATCAACAATGCTTTACCTTCTGGGGCATCTACTTTTTTGTTGATTAGGATTACAGTGGCTGCCGATTCAAGTGCTTTGCTGTAATATTTAGGATGGTCAACAAAAACAATATCACCTGGTTCAACCACGTGAATCTCATTCAGGCCTTCTACAGGAAAATTTGCATCACCAACGAACGAAACATCTAAGATCTTCGCTATTTCTTGCAAGCCATACGTTCTTGAAAATTTCATAACAATTACTCTTTCACTCTTTCAATATAAGACCCTTTGTCTGTATCAATCTTGATCTTGTCACCCTCATTAATGAACAAAGGAACATTTACCTTTGCCCCGGTTTCCATTGTTGCTGGTTTTGTTGCATTCGTGGCAGTATTTCCCTTAATACCAGGTTCTGTATTTGCTACTTCAAGATAAACATGACTCGGCATTTCAACTGATAATGGCATTTCATCTGACATTCTGGTGATAATCGTAACCACTTCACCTTCTTTTAAGAATTCAGGTGCGTCTAATGATTCTCTTTCCAAAGTAATTTGGTTATAATCATCCGTATTCATAAAATGATAGGTATTTCCCTCAGGATATAAATATTGATATTTTCTAGTTTCAACCCTAACTTCTTCAAGCTTATTACCTGCTGAAAATGTATTATCAAGAACTTTACCGCTTGTAAGACTTCTAAGTTTGGTTCTTACAAAAGCCGGACCTTTACCAGGTTTAACATGAAGAAATTCAATAACTTTATAGGTATCATTGTTAAAGACGATACAAAGCCCTTTTTTAATATCTGATGTACTTGCCATTTTTATTTTTTCTTAATAATTACTTGTGTACCCCTTCATGATACCTCTTTGTGAATTGTTTATGAATGTTATTACCTCATCTCTTTCAGGACTTGCATCTAATTCGGCTTCCAAAATTCTAGTGGCCTGTGTTGTATTGTTATTTTGCTGAAACAATATTCTGTAAATATTCTGAATTTCATTTATTTTATCAGAGCTGAAACCCCGTCTTCTTAATCCAATTGAATTTATACCAACATATGA
>RCNB010000986.1_pt1 | contig 18305 bp, 11 predicted proteins | sample 2041321 | NCBI WGS metagenome assembly RCNB01 (sample SAMN09708232, study PRJNA481090) | Marine sediment metagenome, whole genome shotgun sequencing project. | reverse complement strand
ATGTCGACGCATTTGCCAACGTCCATACCTTCTTTCTCAATAATCTGAATACCTTGAACCAAGCCCATGATGCCACCCAGCATGGGGAGTATCGCTGCGGTATTGAGTGCGGTTGGCTCCGTAACGTTATCGCCAAGGTATCGGCTACTACCCCCGAGGCACTTCACAATGGGTTCACTTACCCGCCATGCGTCTTGCGAGCCCGCCACCACGAGCATGGCTTCTTTCGTGCCTGCAGTAATCGGACCAAAGAGGATCTCCCCGTCGAGATACAGCCCGCCTTTCTGGGTCGCCCAAGCCTCCATTACTTTGGCTTCGGATGCTGATGCTGAAGTCAGCTGAATAAGGGTCTTCTCTGACAGATCACCACATCCTTCGAGTAACAATTTAGTGTCTTCGTAGTTACTCACACAAATGACAATCAGGTTATTCGCGCCAACGCCTTCAGAGACACTACTTGTCTGGATGGCGCCTGCTTTCAACAACGACGCCGCTTTGGATTCCGTTCGATTCCACACGGTGACCTCATAGTCATTCTTGAGTAGGGCCATCGCAAACGCCGAACCCATACTGCCAAGTCCGATCACCATTACTTTATTAGCCATGAAATACTCCAAATATTTATCAAAGGATTCTTGCGCCGTTGAATCTGGCAGCTCGATTCCGCCATCCCGCCGTACAACGTTTAAGCTTTGATGCCGTTCAGCTTAGACGCAAGCTTCGCATCTCATGCCGAGGCAGCGTACGAAAAGTACGAGAAATACTTGTTTTACGGCCGGCTGCTTTGGGTCAGCAGCAGCCTCTCGCTACTCTATCACCTGGGCGGCTGGTTTCGGCCAATAGCGGTCTGTCGCGGGGTGATCTTACCTAGACTGTGGGATGGCGATCATGCCAATCGGTGGCCTTCTCATACGCATGTCCAATTCGACACAGGCGCGCCTCCGACAACTGCGGTCCAAGTAATTGCATCGCGTAAGGAATGCCATTCTCTGAAAACCCGCAGGGTAACGTGAGCGCTGGCGTTCCAGCGAAGTCCGCAGGAATTGTGAAGTGCATCTGCACGCCTTCGAAAAGTGGTTGAAGGTCGGCCGTGCTGCCATACATGATATCTGAGGGCAGCGGTAACGTGAAACCACCTGCCGGGCAAATTACTGTGTCGGTAGAGGCCAGTACGGAATTGAACAGTTCGTTGAACGTGTTGCGCACTTCGGTTGCTGCTGCGTACTGGTCGTCAGTGATGGAAGCACCAATCTCAAGAAACTCGCGAAAGTGCGTGCCGTATTCGTCGGCGCGTGATGGGAATGTCTTTGCGTGTGCGTTGAATGCCTCGCGGGAACATATTGCAAACCAAGTGTCGCCGATGGTCGCCGGATCGACCGGCATTTTCACATCGACAATAGCTGCGCCCAGATTTTCCAACACGCTGAGAGCATCTTCGATTGCCGTTACCAGACCCGCGTTGAGGCCCTCGCTGGCGAAAGCCCAGTCGTATCCGATACGCATGCCGGCGACGCCGTTATTTAGATGCTCCAACATATCGGGAGCCGAATGCTTGAGCGAGGTCGGGTCGTTGATGTCGTGTCCGGCAATGGCTTCTAGAACAATCGCCGCATCAGTAACCGAGCGAGTCATCGGGCCAACGTGATCCAATGTTTCGGCCAGCGGGTGAACGCCATACCGGCTGACCCTGCCATACGTTGGCTTCAGGCCAACAATTCCGTTAGCCATTGATGGAAAACGAATGGAGCCACCCGTATCTGTGCCTAGAGCCGCAAAGCAAAGTCCGGCGGCAACCGCGACGCCAGAGCCACTTGATGAAGCGCCTGACCAATACGTTGGATCCCATGGGTTTACCGGTACATCGAAGTCACGGTGATAGCCCGCCATGGCACCCTCGGTTAGATTGAGCTTACCAAGTAGTATGGCGCCAGCGCTTTTGAGGCGAGAGACAGCTGTCCCATCGAAGTCAGGCGTGAAGTCCCTGAAGACTGCTAGGCCACCCATCGTCCTGATACCCTTCGTATAACAAAGGTCTTTCACAGCAATTGGTATGCCGTGCATCGGCCCGCGGTAATTACCAGATGCGATCTCCTGCTCGGCTTTTTCTGCTGCCGCCAAAGCTCGTTCCGGCGTGACGGTAGCGAAACTTTTCAGACTTCTGTCTACCGCCTCTATACGACTGAGCATTGAATGCACGAGATCGAGCGGCGAAATTTCGCGCGCTTTTATCTTTCGCGCGACATCTCCTAACGTTGCGTAATGCAGTTCACCTTTCGCGATCGGATCCGAAGGCAATGCGTTATTGTCACGCGAACATGCAGGAACGACACCGCTCAGCGCAGCGGCACTGGCGAGCTTCAAAAACCGACGTCTCGTCAAATCGCTAAAGTGCTTTGATTGCACCGCTGTCAATCGAAACCGTCGAGATTCGCGTCGCATGAGCTATTCCTCTGTTATTTAGCGCCCGTATCCATTGGCTGCACACCAAAGTCCGCTTCGGGTCAGTAGCAGTCGTTGATTGTAGCGCGAAAGCAGTCATTCGAACGACGCCTCCTGCGGTAAACCGGCCGTTGAAGCCTATCAGTGTACAATCCGGCCAACAAGACTGCACGTAGAATAGCTGCTAAGGAAAAACCCCGGATGCTGTCGCAATCTGATATCAAGTTGCTCACCGAGTTTCTCGACGACCCTGGCCGCCCGGACGGTACGTTTACATTTCACGAATTGCAGGGATTCCTGTTCGCTGTTGTCTGCTCCCCAGAGCTCGTCCCGCCATCGGCGTGGCTGCCCGTCATCAGCGACGAAAAGGATATGGGCTTCGAGGACAATAACGAAGCTCAGCGGATCATGGGTGTGATTATGAGCCTCTACAACGCGATAAACGAGGCGGCAATTAGCCGAAGTAACTGTATGCCGTTCAGCTGCGAGTTTCGGGTGGATATCGAAGCCAATTACGATGGTGAGCTGCCTATTTCGCTATGGTCTCTTGGATTCACGATAGGCCATGACTGGCTGGCGGACGTGTGGGAGAACTGTGTGCCAGACGAATTGGACGATGAAATCGGTTCAACCACGATGGTATTGTCGTTCTTTGGCTCAAGGCCTTTAGCAGAGGCGTATTACCTTGAGGCGACGACGACACCAACTCAACGAAAGCCCCGCGTGCCCTTTGTCGAGTATGCGGAAACGGTACGCAGACTCTTCCCCGACGCGCTAGCGTCTTACGCACACATCGGGAGGCGTATTTCCGAAATTATTGCCGAACTCGATGACTTAGGCAGATGAGTCAACATCTTGCTGTGCGGCAAGTCCCTCGGATGCGCACCACTCTCCCAGCGCACTCAAGGTTTTCTCCTTACTGAACGCATACCATTGGTCGAGCAGATTTCGCCCGGCCAGCAGCATTTTGAATCGCCCGTATGCCCCTCTGCGTCGACTGATTGAAGTCACAGGGCATAGCAGCCACTCGCCACTGGGAAGTTTTGGGTACATATCGGATATTTCGAGCGGCAGGTATTGGCCGAGTCTTTCCACTCATCCAGCGGATAATATTCCCGAACAAAAAATCGAAAATAACTTTCTCCACCGGCCTTTTCTGGTCCTCATGCAATTCGATTGATTGTGTGAGTTCCATTACCTGCCTAAGAACCAGGCGGTCAGTATCGGCTAGGAAATCAACTGACTGCGATGGAGATGGAGAAGCGCAGCTACAGTTATTGCATCGGTAATTTCATTTTGGTCAATCATGGCCAACGCATCGTCTAAATGCAGCTTTCGAATCGCGATATCTTCTGTTTCATCGAAGGCCGTTTCACCGAAAGTTAAGTCCTCCGCAAGATATACATAAGCAACTTCGTCCGTGATCGAGTTACTGATGTGCAGTTTAAGTATTTCGGTCCAGCGCTTTGCCGACAGTCCTGTTTCTTCCTCTAATTCTCTCTTTGCGGCATCGAGAGGTGGCTCGCTGTGTGGCGCGCCGCCCTCCGGGATTTCCCAAGAGTAGGCACCGAGAGTGTAGCGCTGCTGTCCGACCAACCAAATGTTGCCCACTTCATCAATCGGGACAATGCCGACTGCTTTATTCTTAAAGTGAACATGGCCGTACTGATTTTCGCCGCCACGAGGGTTGACTACACGATCCTCGTGAACTGACATCCAGTCATTCTCATACACTGTAGAACCGTTAATTCTTTTCCAACTCACTTCGCACACTCATCCAAATGTTTCAAATCAGCGTGTCTCCGGCTTCGAAGTATCCTGAGCGTTGCCTTGTGACACCTATTCATGTCGAAACACAATACGGTCTACTCTGATAAATTGCGAGCGCCCTGACATTGTCAACGTATAGGTCTCGCCGGCTTCATTGCTTTTCTCAAGCCAGCGGCCGATATCGGCATTCGATTTACTTTAGTGACTGGATTAGCCGATAAGTGTGGCCGAGTACACTCGGCTACTACATCTAACAAAACTGTGGCAGGCCTAGAACAGCGCAAGTCCAGTGAGCTACGCTTCAAATTCCAATAACAAATCTTTGGCATCGACCTGACTGCCGCTAGGTGCGTGAATGAATTTCACGGTGGCATCGTGCTCGGCGTGGATTCCAGTTTCCATTTTCATAGCTTCCATCGTCAGCAATAGATCTCCGGTCTTGACGTTCTGCCCTGGTGCAACGATTACACTAGTGATCGCTCCTGGCATTGGCGCTCCGACATGGGCCGGATTATTCGCTTCTGCCTTGGGGCGTCGTTCCGAGCTTACAGTTGCTTTGCGGTTGGCGACTCGAATAGGTCGGGGTTGACCGTTCAGCTCGAAAAAGACTTTTGCATCGCCAGCCTCATCGGTTTCACTTATGGCCTGCATGCGAATTTCAAGCGTCTTACCTGGGTCGATTTCAACAGAAATTTCTTCGCCCGGCACCATGCCATAAAAGAAATTTCGTGTAGGTAAAGTTCGTACCGGGCCGTACAATCTGTGCCGACCCATATAGTCTAGAAATACCTTGGGATACATGAGGTAGCCGTTCAAGTCGTCACTATCGACTTTGTATCCTTCCAATTGATCACTCAAATCGGACCGTACGTCATCCAAATCAACCGCTTCCATGTGGGCGCCAGGTCGCGTAGTCATGGGCACCTCATCTTTCAATACTTTGCGTTGCAGCTGTGCCGGAAAGCCACCGGGTGGCTGACCGAGATTGCCACGCATCATATCGACTACTGATTCCGGGAAAGCGAGGTCCGTTGTCGGGTCTTCAACCTGGGCGCGAGTGAGTCCCTGGCTGACCATCATCAGTGCCATATCGCCCACGACTTTCGAGGACGGCGTTACTTTAACGATGTCACCGAACATCTGGTTTACATCAGCATAAGTCTGAGCAACTTCATGCCAACGTTCCTCCAGTCCCAATGAGCGCGCCTGTGCTTTCAGGTTAGTGAACTGACCGCCGGGCATCTCGTGTAAATACACTTCCGACGCGGGTGCGGCCAACCCACTTTCAAACGCCCGGTATTGTGAGCGCACGCTCTCCCAGTAATTGGAAATTTCGCGCACGGCGCTTACATCCACCCCCGTGTCACGATCCGTATTGCACAGCGCTTCTATGATTGAGCCCAGGCAGGGTTGCGAAGTGCCGCCGGCAAAAGCGTCCATTGCCGCGTCTGCTGCATCGACCCCGGCGGCGGCTGCGGCGAGAACGGTTGCACCCGCAATGCCGGACGTATCGTGCGTGTGAAAATGAATAGGCAGGCCAACTTCTTCTTTCAGTGCCTTTATCAGGATACTCGCTGCCGCGGGCTTCAGAAGTCCTGCCATATCCTTCAGACCAAGGATATGTGCGCCTGCAGCCTGTAGCTGTTTTCCCATCTCGACGTAATACTTCAAGCTGTACTTGGCGCGGTCAGGGTTGAGAATATCGCCCGTATAGCAAACAGTGCCTTCGCAGACTTTATTGTTTTCTAATACGGCATCCATCGCGACCCGCATGTTCTCAACCCAGTTAAGACTGTCGAATACTCGAAAGACATCAACACCGGTCGCGGACGCCTGGCGCACGAACTCTTGCACAACATTGTCGGGGTAGTTTGTGTAACCAACGCCATTCGAAGCCCGTAGCAACATCTGCGTCATGATATTTGGGAGTTTCTCGCGCAGGTCTCGAAGGCGTTGCCAGGGGCATTCCTGCAAGAACCGATAGGCGACATCGAAGGTGGCACCGCCCCAGCATTCAATCGAAAATAGCTGCGGCAAATTGTGCGTATAAGCTTCGGCGACGTTGATCATGTCGAGCGAACGCATTCGTGTCGCTAATAGAGACTGGTGGCCATCTCGCATCGTGGTGTCTGTAAGCAACAACTGTGGTTGTGCTTGCATCCAGTCGGCGACGGCTTGCGGTCCTTTGTCGTCCAGTAAATTGCGAGTGCCGTAGATCGGTTGTTCCACTCGATTGGCGGGTGCACTGGCGACATTGGGGTTCCCCATGGGCCGCTCGCGACCTTCAGTTTCCGGGTGGCCGTTAACAGTGATATCGGCGATATAGGTGAGAATTTTGGTCGCTCTGTCACGCCGTTTCGGAAATGTAAATAGTTCTGGCGTGTCGTCAATAAACTTGGTGGTATAGGTGTTATTAAGAAAAGTAGGGTGCTGCAATAGATTTTCGACAAACGCGATATTCGTGGATACGCCGCGAATTCGGAACTCGCGCAAGGCTCTGTCCATCCGTGCGATAGCCGCCTTTTCTGTCGGTGCCCAGGCGGTTACTTTCTCCAGAAGTGAGTCGTAATAGCGAGTGATCACTGCACCGTTGTAGGCAGTACCGCCGTCCAGCCGAATACCCATGCCGGTCGCTGCTCGATAGGCCGAGAGCCGACCGTAATCAGGAATAAAGTTGTTTTGCGGATCTTCGGTCGTGATCCGGCATTGCAGGGCATGGCCGTTCAGCTGAACATCGCTTTGCTTGACGGTGCCGGTGGCTTCGGCGAGCGATGCTCCTTCAGCGATACGAATTTGTGCGCTAACAATATCGATGCCGGTAATCTGTTCAGTGACCGTATGTTCGACCTGGACGCGAGGATTGACTTCAATAAAGAAAAACTCATCTGTGTCCATATCCATCAGGAACTCGACGGTGCCGGCGCATTCGTAGCCGACGTACGCACAGATTTTTATGCCCAGCTTGCAGATTTTGTCGCGCTGCTGCTGGCTTAAGTACGGCGCCGGCGCGCGCTCGACAACTTTCTGGTTGCGTCGCTGAACTGAGCAGTCCCGTTCCCACAGGTGATAAATATTTCCATGGCTATCGCCAAGAATCTGTACCTCGACATGACGCGCCCTTTGAACCAGTTTTTCCAGATAGCCCTCGCCGTTGCCAAAAGCAGCTTCGGCTTCGCGGCGGCCTTCGAGCACTTTTTCTTCCAGCTCGTCTGCAGACATAATTGCTCGCATGCCGCGACCGCCGCCGCCCCAGCTGGCTTTGAGCATTAGCGGGTAGCCTACTTCTGCCGCCATGCGGTGAACTTCAGCGATGTCATCAGGTAGTACTTCGGTGGCGGGAACGACCGGCACCCCAGCTGCAATGGCAACTTTACGCGCAGATGCCTTGTCACCCAGCTGGCGCATCGTTTTCGCCGTCGGGCCGATAAACGCTATGCCAGCAGCATCGCAGGCATCGACGAAAGAAGGGTTCTCTGAGAGAAGTCCATAGCCAGGGTGAATCGCGTCGGCACCGGACAGCGTGGCAACGCGGATAATCTCTTCGATACTTAAATAGGCGGCAACGGGCCCCATGCCCTCACCGATACGGTAGGCCTGGTCGGCTTTGAAGCGGTGTAGCCCCAGTTTGTCTTCCTCAGCGTAGACGGCGACCGTCTTCTTGCCGAGTTCATTTGCTGCACGCATGACGCGAATCGCAATTTCACCACGATTGGCGATCAGAATCTTTTGAAAATCGCTCATAACTTGTCCCTTTGCATCACAATTCTGTGACCGGCCGAAAGGCGAGGGACACGGGTCAGCACTATCCCTGACCAGACGTTTCACACTAGCTATCTTTCAGTTGTCTCGTATATCACAAACTACATTAGTCGAAAAAAAACTACTACTTGTTCGGACTGTCCCACGTCGTGCTCTCAGTGAGTCAGCCGATTGCATTAGGCCAGGGTATCGGGGTATGCAGTCCCTCGAGCTGCCATTGATCTTCAATCGGACTATCATAGTCGCCAGAACTCAATTTGTACGCCGGGCGACACCCGGCAACACGTCGAAGGAATACGAGATGCTGGTCGTCGAAAACTTGGTCAAGCAGTACGGCGACCTAACTGCCGTGGACAACGTTTCATTCGCGGCAAACAAAGGCAGCGTGTTCGGTCTTCTTGGTCCGAATGGCGCTGGCAAGTCGACTTTGATCAGCTGCATTTCCGGGTTACTAACGCCCACCACGGGTCACATTACAGTGTCGGGCCACGACATTGCTAAAGCCGGCAAGGCGGCACGAAAATCGCTGGGTATCGTGCCGCAGGAACTTGCGCTATACGAAGATTTGCCCGCAGTCGACAATCTACGCTATTGGGGAAAAGCCTACGGCCTGCGCGGAAAGATTTTGGAAGATCGGGTCTCTGACGTGCTGGGGCATATCGGGCTTGCCGATCGTGCCAAGGATTTACCGAAAGAGTTTTCAGGCGGCATGAAGCGTCGCCTGAACTTTGGTTGCGGCGTTGTACACCAACCCCAAGTGTTGTTGCTCGATGAACCGACGGTGGGTGTCGACCCACAATCACGTGCAAAATTGTTTGACCTGGTCGAGGCTGAACGCGACGCAGGTGCTTGCGTGTTATACACCACACACTACATGGAGGAAGCTGAACGTCTTTGCGATTCATTGGCGATCATCGACCATGGCAAGATCATCGCCAAAGGCTCCGTCGCTGAGCTTAAGTCGCAGTTGAGCGCTCGTGATGCGCTACAGTTATCTGGAGCATTTCCCGTTGAAGCGACCAAAGCCGCGATTGAGTCACTTGTGTCGAGCATTATCGACCTGGAGATTCTCAGTTTGGATGAAGATACGCTGATGCTGACGCTGTCGCATGCGTCGCAACATTTGCCCGGCATTTTTGACACGATAAGTAGCGCGGGTGGTTCAGTGTCAGAAACGAGTTTACGCAGCCCCAACCTCGAAACTCTTTTTCTGTTGTTGACCGGCAAAGAGCTGCGCGAATAGTGTTCAGCTTCCTATTCACATCGGTCAAAAAGGATTTGGCGCGCTGGCGTCAGGACAAAACTGCATTCTTAGTCTGGCTTGGTATTCCATTTCTGATCGGTGGCCTTCTCACTTCGATGATCGACAGTAACGATGGCCCGCCAAGCGGTGTTTTGCTGATTGCGGATCACGACGATTCGCTCTTGAGCGGTCTCGTTGTCAGCGCCTATGGCCAGGGCCAGCTCGGCGAATTGATTGTCGTGCAGCAGGTGTCTGCTCAGGAAGGTGAGGCACGAATAAACGATGGCGATGCGAGCGGCTTCCTGCAAATTCCGGATGGCTTCCAGGACGCGTTCCTGAATGAGACGCCGGTTACGCTGACGCTAAAAACCAACCCCGCTCAAATCATTCTTCCGGGCATCATCGAAGATGTGACAGAAGTTCTGCTTGACCTCGGTTTCTATGCGCAGCGCTTGCTAGGGCCCGAGATTAAGCAGATTCAAAACTCCGACTCGATAGGCGTGCCGGACGATGTATTCGTATCGGGCATCGCTGTCGACATACAAAAAAGGATCAAAAAGCTTGTGCCAAAGCTCTCGCTGCCGGTGCTTGAGATCGTCATCGTGGAGCCGCCGCCGGCAGAGCCGCAACCCGACATGGCGTTGCTATTTTTCCCGGGCATCATCCTCATGTCGGTATTGTTTTCATCGAGCTCACTGGCATCCGACTATTGGGTAGAGCGAGAAAAGGGGACCTTGCGTCGGCTCGTATCTGCGCCGGGCATGTTACTCGGATTTGTTGCAGGTAAGGCTGTCGCCGTGCTGGTAGTCATTGGCTTGATCGCGGCAATAACACTGGCAATCGGTTTTGCATATCACGATGTCGCGTGGAGCAAGTTTATTTCGTCGCTCCTGTGGGTGTCGTTCGGTGGCGTTGGCCTTTTTGCCTGGTTCGCCGCTTTGCAGATGCTGCTTCCAAACATCCAGGCCGCGAACCTGGTGAGGACAATATTGCTCTTGCCGCTGATGATGGCGGGTGGAAGTTTTTTTCCGTTGGAGGCAATGCCCGACTGGATAGCGGGTATTGGGCGTCTATCCCCAAATGGATTCATCGTTGACCGCTTGTCTGGCGAGTTAGGTGCCGCAAGTGCATGGTCGATCGACGCGGGAAGCTGGCTGACACTATTTGCAGTGACCCTGAGTGGCCTGGCAATCAGTACGTGGCGACTCCGCAGCGGTTTTGCACGAAAGTGAGCGCATGAAAAACATACTTTTCATCGCATGGCAGGACGTTCGCAATCAAGTGCGGCAGGGGTCGACACTGCTTTGGATTTTTGTGATGCCGCCAATATTTTTCTTTTTCATTGGAACAGTGACCGGTGGCTTCTCATCGGGCCTTGGCGGAGAGCAGGCGACGCCGCTGATCGTGGTTGCCGAATCGCCCGGATTCCTGAAGGAGCAGATCGATTTGCGCCTTGTAGCAAACCAATTCGAGGCAGAGTGGGTCGAGTCGCTTGATCCAACGCTTGAAGGGGACGTGCCGACTCGCACACTGGTGTTCGACGCCGACATGAGCGATAGGGTGCTGGCAGGGGAACAAGTTCAGGCGAGCTACGAGACCAGTGCGAATGCCCTGACTCGCGATTTTGAAGAGATTCGTATGTATCGTGCGCTCTACACGACGCTGGCCGACATCGTTATTGCGGACGCAACAACCGGGCCACTCAGTGGCGAGACATTGGTGGCTCTCAACAACGCGCCACGCGTGTGGCAACTGGAAGTGTCACCCGCGGGCGAACGCATGGATATCCCATCAGGTTTCCAACAGGCCGTTCCTGGCATTCTCGTCATGTTCACACTTCTTGTGTTATTGACGACTAGTGGCACGACATTGGTACTGGAAAGGACACAGGGTTTGCTAAGGCGACTTGCATCCACACCGATTTCAAAAGCTGAGCTCATTGCCGGCAAGTGGGATGGCCGCATGGTTCTCGCCACCATCCAGATTTCGGTTGCCCTTGTCGTTGGCACATTCCTGTTCAAGATGGACTGGGGTCCGAACCTCGGCATGGTGATTCTGGTGTTGCTGGCGTGGGGCGGCTTCTGTGCATCGGCCGGCCTCTGGCTGGGAACTGTGGCCAACACGCCGGCACAGGCTGGAGGCCTTGGCGTGCTGGCCGCGAATGCACTGGCGGCGCTCGGTGGCTGCTGGTGGCCAATCGAAGTTACACCCGCGTGGATGCAGTTCGTGCAAAAGTTGGTACCCACTGGCTGGACCATGGACGCGCTTCACAAACTCATTAGTTTTCAGGCGGACGCAGCGTCCGTCATACCTAATATCGCCATGCTATTGGTCGCGGCTGTCGTTTTCGGTGGGTTGGCAGTGCGGCGTTTCCGCTACGAGTAGGCGGGTCGTGAGTCAACGACTTGCGTGATAAGGATTACGATCAGGTGGTCTCAGTAAGCGCCCTGAGCTCATCCCAGTTACCAGTCTGCTCGGTCCGGAAAACGCGCTGTTGCATTTCCATAACCGCGTCGTCGAGTTCGTCGACCATCGCCTGGAACCCAGGTTGGCCGCGTAGCGATTTTAGGTAGGGATCAATCGCCATCGGCCAACCGTTCGAGGATACAGTGCCACGGAATCCCTCATCGATCGCGCCTCGCAGCACGGCAAGTGCCTCAGACGTTTTGCCCTGCAAAGCCAGGATTTGCACATCGCGTATGCCGTGCCCGGACATACCGATGCGCGGCAGCCCACGAACGACATTCAAGGCCGTTGTGAGCAGTGTGTCCGCACGCTGTGTCTCGCCGAGATTTTGCAGGATATACGCGTAGCTGATCAGACGCGTTACATTGAATGCATCGATCTCTAGGTCCGCATCGGCCGCAAACTCCGGATTGCCCAGCTCTGCGTAGCGGCGCGCTTTATCGAAATCGCCGGCCATCATGGAAAATCCGGAAATCAGCCCTAACTGTATTTGTCTGGGACTCCCGATATCCTCGATCTCGTTCTCGAGAATCTCGACGGCGCCTGCATAATCGCCTTGCAATACTCTCTCTGCGCTGAGACCGAACACGTACATTGGATGTTCGGGAGTGAGACCCGCAAAGAGTTCGACGATCTTGTCGAATTCGCCGAACTCGAGATACGCACCCACCAGCGGCATGCCGCCGAGCGGGTCAGTATTCAGTTCCATACTCCTCATTCCCCACGCGACCGCCTCGTCCATCCGACCCAAGCCCTGCAAATGGTAAGCCAGGTTCTGGGGGGCCGTGGGCCAGTCGGGATGAATCTCCACTGCTTTGATGAACAAATCGAGCGCTTCGTCATTTTGCCCCCGAAACGCGTACAGACCCGGAAGATTCGCGTACGGAATCTTTCCAAGTGGGTCCACACGCAGCGAGTCATGATAGAGCTCGATTGCCTCCTCAGTGCGCTTCTGTGCGGTGCGCACGGTGGCAAACCACATATAGGCACTCGCATGGTTCGGGTTGAGCGCCAACGCTGCGCGAAAGTGGGTCTCGGCTTCTTTCAGCGTAGGACCGCTGCGAGTTTCTGCCCATATCTTCTGCTTCAGGAGGCCTTGCGAGGCATGCGCATCCGCCAGATCGGGATTCAGTGACAGCGCTTTGTCGAGCAAAGGCCCTGCGATGGCGAAGGCTTCATTCGGCGACATCACCTGGTGATTGTTCTCCAGCAGCAGCACGCTCTCGGCGAGGCCCGCATACGCATCGGCATAATCCGGGTCCAATGCGATCGCCGCCTCGAACTGCTCACGCGCCTCTAACATTGTATCGAGACGCCGCTTATAGAGATTGCCCCGCCCCTGCGTGAAGAGGTTATAGGCGGCCAGGCTATTAGTGGGAATGCTCGCCAGGCGCGACTGCTCTTCGTTGGTGAGCGTCGCCTGCAGCGCGCGCGTAATCTCCCCGGAAATTTCGCTTTGTATGGCAAACAAATTGGCCGCATTGAGTTGCCGGTCGTAGGTATTCGCCCAGATATGCTCGTCGGTCGTTGCATCGATCAGCTGAGCATTGATTCTGACGCTGTCGCCGAGTCGTTGCACAGCGCCTTCGAGAACCACGCTGACGCCGAGCTCTTCGCCGATCTGCGTCAGGTTTTTGGTGGTGTCCCGGTATTCCATCACCGACGTACGCGAGATCACCTTGAGCGCCGCGACGTTGGCAAGGCGGGTCAGCAAGTCGTCATGGATGCCATCGGCGAACAACTGGTTTTCAGGGTTCGTGCTGCGACTCGTGAACGGCAGCACGGCGATCGACGAGCGAACGACGGCTGTGATTGGCGCGACCCCAATATCCCGGATGCCCGTGACATTCAGTGTCAAGGATATGCCCAGCGCAATAACGAGCAAACCGATCGTGACGAAGTTCAGTCGTCGGCCCGTCGATTGGGTGATCGATGCCGAACGATCGACATTTTTCTCGAGCTTGACACCCTCAGGCGTGACCTCCAGGGCCCAGGCCATGACCAGCGCCACCAGAAAACCCGCAACGACGACAATGACGTAGATCTTAAACGCCAATTCCGACGCGCCGAAAGTGGGTAGCAGCACCGAGCCCGCCTCGATGATGATCCAGGCGACTACGGCATAGGCCGCGGCGACCCGCAACACATTGCGGCGCTTGAGTTCCGACATAAATGAGTTCATGGGCGCGATTATCACCTACTAGGGGCTTGGGTGCAGCAAGTTACTTAGAGTCATGCGGAGCGATTTGGTTTCGTCCCATCATGACAACAAGGTCCGATCTTGTATTATTGGCCAATAATTAGGCCCTCTGAGCTCGCAGCGCCAGGTAGAGCTTGAGCAGGACGGCCAGAAGCGATCGTTTTCAATTTGCTACTAGCCGTTAAAGGTCCACTTTTCGCGTATGGCAGACGCTCAATCTTTCTTCGCGCGATAAGGCGCCAGGAGTGACGTCAACTGCGTCGCTGAATACCAAGTACCGCGTAGCATCACACCGTGGATGCGGCGTGTATTGCTAATGTCGATCAGTGGATTCGAGTCCAGCAGCACGAGGTCCGCATCGCGGCCAACTGCAATGCTGCCAGTGTTGGCTTCGAGGAATTCCGCCGCTGCGGTGGTACCCGTTGAAAGTGCCTCGAAGGGCGTCAGGCCTGCATCCACAAGAAGCTGTAATTCATCGTGCAATGAAAAACCCGGCACGTTGAATACCTGAGGGGCGTCGGACCCCAGCAACAATCCGGCGCCGGCATCGTGTAATGCCTTGATCAAAATACGCCGCAACTCGATTGCTCGATTAGCAATATCAGGATCGAAACCACGCTCATTTTCCTGACGCTGTTTTGATTGCGCCCATTCCTGCACGGTCGCTCTGGGCATGTAAAGCATTTCGGGCCGGCTACTGAGTTCCGCGACCGTGACTTCAGATACCCGGTGTTCGAAAAGTGACTCTGTGGCCACGTTCCAGGTCTCAGAGGCGGCGGTTTTAAGTGCCAACTCGGCGATGCGCTCTTCGAGAACCTGGTCCGCCAACAACACGTCAAAAAATCCGCCATAACCGCCCGAGGCATCAGAGTCTGGCGGCATTAGCGCTGCGAAATAGCCGTCGAGATGATCGATAGTCGCCATGCCTGCCTCAAGAGCGCCTGCGACTCCAACATCTGCAGGGACATGCCCGGCAAATGGCATGCCGAGGTCGTTTGCGGCATCCGCAATAGCCGCGTACTCATCCGTATCAAGACCCGGATGAATTTTCACGAAGTCGTAACCAGCGTCGAATTGCGCTTCTACCTGTCGTGCGCCGTCGGCCGCACCGCGCACCGAGTCACCGTTGAGAGAGGGGCCGGACGTGATTAGGCGCGGTCCAAATGCTTTCCCAAGAAGTATCTCTTCGCGCAGTCCTAAATGTGACGATTGACCGAGCATACCGCGCACTGTCGTTACACCGTTTGCCACCAAAAGCGCCATTACTCTATCGAGCTCGGGCGACGCGACATCCGGTATATGCGCGTGCATTTCAGTAAGACCCGGAATCAGGTATCGGTCGGTGCCGTCGACAATGGCAGCACCTTTCGGTAAGGCAACCAGGTCGACCGGACCAACAACGGAGATAATGCCGTTCTCAACAACGACGGTTCGGCCAGGTTCAACCCGGTCCTGCGCCATTCGAATGACATTAACGTTAAGGAAAGCCGTTGTGTCGGCCAGTGCTGACGTTACCAGCACCGAAGCAGCAATGAGACCTGTCGCAACAGCAATTATCGATCTGGTCATAGTCGTGTGTTTAAAGCTGCAATCAATATTGAGGATTATCTCTCAATTGAGTTCACATTACTGAATACTGTCAATCACCTGTTGACTCACATTGCCGCCACAGACAATCACAGCAACTTTGCGACCTTTCACTGCGTCCTTACGTGCCAGCAAGGCGGCAAGTGCGACACCGGCAGCGCCTTCGATCGCTTCACCTTCCGCTGCCATGTAGATACGCATTGCGGCAGCGATATCTGCCTCATTAACGAGCACGAATTCGTCGATGAGGTCTTTGCAAAGCTCAAACGTAATCGCGTTCTCCTCAATACCGCCGGCAGTCCCGTCGGACAATGTCGGGTCGCTGGGCAAATCCAGAATCTCGCCAGCGGCTATCGACTTAGCCATAACTGCAGATGCCTCGGGTTGGCACCCGTAGACTCGAATATCCGGGTTATGTGCTTTTAGAACACTGCCCACGCCCGCTGCCAGGCCGCCTCCGCCAACAGCAATAAAGACGGCATCGAGATCGGGTAATTGCTCCACGATTTCAACGCCACAAGTTCCTTGTCCGGCGATAACCTCGGGATCGTTGTACGGAGACAGGTAATACATGTCGTTCTGTTCCGAATACTCCCGCGCGTGCTGCTCCGTATCGAGGCCATCGTTACCGAAAAATTGCACGTTGCCGCCGTAGTTGCGAATCGCATCCACTTTGGCCGACGACGTTTGCTCAGGCACGAAAATAACCCCGCTGGTTCCTAGTCTTTGCATCGCACAAGCAACTGCGGCGCCATGATTCCCGCTGGATGCCGCCACACACCCTCTTGCCCGCTGTTCATCGGTCAACGTAGTCAGTCGATTACTCGCGCCCCGAATTTTAAACGACCCGGTGATTTGCCGATTCTCCAGCTTCAGATAGACCTCAGCGCCGCTTTCCTCGCTAAATGCTGCGGACCGGCTTAGCGGTGTACATTTTATAATCTCGCCGATTCGCGCAGACGCTGCAGTTGCGGCAGCGACGACTTCTGTTGGTGTGTATTTCATGGTCACAGCTTGCGTTAGGCATGTGCAGTTTTCAAGACTTAACAATAACGGCAAATGGTATGTCGCGGTTCGTTGACAGTCTTCTTCGCGCTATGCAACGATTGATGCTCGCATGACAAAGGCACACCTGTTGAAAGACAGGGTCGCAAAGCCACCGATCTAAGGGATCGAACCAGGATGGTTCGTTCTATGACAGCGGGGCCACCGACACGACAAGATAGCTCCGTGACTTTGGCATAGACGTTAACCATTTTGCCGGAGACATGGATGCTCGCCACAAAGCTGCGCAAGACTAGCGGACCCGCACAACTGCGGCCCAAGACCCTCAACCAGCTGCGCCGATTTCTGCAGCCCACAAGTGGCAACCCATTACCCATTCGACCGCAAGGCGCCGGCACAGCAGCGACTGACTGCAATACAGCTGACGCCGGATCGATCCTGCACATGACGCATCTCGATCGAGTTTTTCTAGTCGATACGGAACGTCATACGGTCACCGTTGAAGCGGGCATCCGCGTCGAGGCACTGATCCAAACCCTCGCAGAAGACGGGCTGGAACTGATCGGTAGTTTCGAACTTCAAGGTCGTACGGTCGGCGGCGCTATCGCCGCTCCCTGCTTCGGCCCTTGTATAGGGAACTCCGGCAGCTATTTCTCAAGCCACGTCATATCGATGAAAGTCGTTACTGCCGAGGGCAAAATTCTTACGATAGACAGCTCGCAAACCAATTTATTGGCTGCATATCGAATGAGCTTTGGACTTCTCGGTGTGATTTACGAGGTCACTTTGCAAGTTCGTCCGATTCGGACCTTTAGCGCCAGCCATCGGCGCGTTTCAATAAACAAGTTCGCCGCTATCGTTGACACGCTCACAACGAGCGAGGTTGGATTGAAATTTTATCTGATGCCGTATCGTGATCGCGTTTACCTCGATTTGCGTCGCTACGATACGGATCCCGGCAACGCCTATGCTGCGCCGTGGCGACTCAAAGACTGGGGTGAGAGTACGGTGATGCCGCACGTCTTTAAATCACTGAATCGAATCGTCCCGATCGACTCGGTTAAGTATCGACTGATCGACAGCATCAGCGAGGCGACTCAAGGACTTGTCAATTCACGGCTGGTGCAAACCGGCAGCAATGCATCATCGCAGTCACGCCGAAAACGCGGCGGGCGCACCACCTATTACTCGACCTGGTGCTTTCCTGCTGCCAATTTCTCGGTGATCGCCCTCGCCTACAAGAAGTTCTGCGAGACAACGTTGCAGAACAGCCAATACCGCTGTGACTTGCCCGCTGTTGGCTATCGGCTGAACCGCGACGCCAGCGCGCCGCTATCGCCGTCGTTTGATGAAACTATGATCGCCCTAAGCACCGCATCAACCCAGTTGAAAGGCTGGGATGATTTCGTCATCGACCTCGCGGAGTTCGCCGAGAAATGGGGCGGTACGCCGTTGATAAGCCAATCTCGGGCGCTTCGCGCCGAAACCGTTATTCAGACTTACTCGCGACGGCTCGACTTTTTTCGTCGGATGCGACGCCAGCTTGACCCCGAAGACCGTCTATTGAGCCCGTTTCTCGCTCAATTCGCCCAATAGGCAAGACTCCCAACCTGTAGGAGGGCCTTCAGGCCCGATCGCGGCTAAAGCCGCTCCTACAGTTGTCAATTAAGTCTGGACTTCATATATCGAACTGATACTATGCATCGCCCCGATATATGGGTAGCTGTTGCTGCCGGGACGACACGTGATGGATGTAAAGACTGTATGCCTTGGCATGCTTACTGATGGCGAGGCCTCCGGCTATGACCTGAAGAAGCACTTCGAGTCGTCGTTTGG
>RCNB010001096.1_pt1 | contig 18308 bp, 14 predicted proteins | sample 2041321 | NCBI WGS metagenome assembly RCNB01 (sample SAMN09708232, study PRJNA481090) | Marine sediment metagenome, whole genome shotgun sequencing project. | reverse complement strand
CTGTTTTGTTTTCGTACTTTTTTCTAAACAGACCTTCTTAAATCCTATTTGTAATTTTTATTTTTTAACCAAAGTAGAATGGGTGGAATAGCCATGCTGAGGTAAGAAATGTCAAATTTGTGTTCAAAAAAAGTCGAATGCCAACCTGTTTGATTGATTGAGCTCATCATTGAAATAAAGGGTATTGTAAAAATAATTAAGGCACTATAAAAGATATAATCATTATGCTTTCCAGTAATGTAAGGAATAACAAAAAGAACGCACAATAAAGAGTAAGAAAGTAACGGGGTTTTATTTGTTTGTAACGACAACGGATTATTATTTATAAACGTATCCCAATCAGGAACGGATAAAATTATAGGTAGGCAAATTAAGAGGCTCATTAATACTGTTGATGCGATAACTTTAATTTTGGTACTCGTTTTACTTACCCAAAAATCTTTTGAGAAAAAAATAATCAATGGTATAATAACCACTCCTCTTGTCAATAGAAAAAATGCAATTATAGCTCCTAATAATATTGGTTTCTGCAATAAATTGCCCGCATACTTTTTTGCCCAATATTCTACAAAAAGGAAAACAAGCATTATATTACTGACTAAATCACTTTTCACTATGATTTCCCAAATCAAAGCAGGAGAAAAAAGGAAAAGAAAAAGTATAAAAAAAGAGGTTGTTTTTTTGCTACACGTTTTATACAAAAAAAACGAAAACAGTAAAAAAGTAAATACTTGTAGATATCCAATGTCTCCTAATAGATAAAAGGGTAAAGCAATGTATCCCAATGCAGGGAAATTAGAACTCATATTGCCTAAATGGTCTATTCTTGAATATGGATATTTCCCTTCAGTTATTCCTTGAACCATTAATTCCATGGCAGACCATCTATCAACATTAAGGCTTTCTCCATCTATGTTAAAAACGACAAATGAAAATATAACAAAGACTACTCCAGTTATTATCCAGTATAAAGTGCTTAGAGTTGTTTTTTTTAGCGATATATTATCAGATATCTTTTGAAAAAAAATAATCAAACTGCCAATAAGAATACTATATATTAAAAGAAGAAATAGGGGAGTAACAACATTTTGTCTTTGTCCATACTTGTAAATAAAAAGAGCGTTTATAAAAACATAAATGCTAATAAGAATACCATATGATAAGTTTTTTGTTTTTTGCATTATCAAAGTAATAGAGTTTTATAAATTACAATAATCTATCATTTAAATATAGTTATTCATAATGAAGCCTAACTGTTTTGTATAAGAAACGTAGGGCAGAAAAAAAGCAGTTTCGTTTCGGATAAGCACAAGCTGAACCTTTGTGTTAGCAACGACTCGCACTATATTTTATATGCGTTGCTAGCACACGTTTTTATTCCGTAATTTTATTAAATCTTTGGTTTAGACCGTTGATAAATTTATGTGTTTTCTTATCAAATCCAATGATTTTTCCTAAACTATCTCGTTTAAAGTGAAACCATAATTCCGCGTCTGTGTCAAAGAATATATCTTTTTCGTATGCATAAATTGGAATTGGGTCACGAACAATATTTCTGCGTACAATTTGGAATTTCAAAGTGTCATTTTCAATTACGATGTTGTTCCAAAACACCTTACTTTTCTCAAACAAATAAGTACCTAAATATTCCTTTTGCTCGTTGGAAGTAATGTTTTTTGGTTCTAAAAACTTATTTCGTTGAACTCGTCTCTCTTTTAGATTGTATTTATCGCCATTTTTTAAAATATAGAATTTATTTTTCCCAGTTTCGAGTGAGTCAATCTCATTGAAATAGGGCGACCAAAATGTGTTATCATAAATTGACACATATCTATTACCAATAACTTGAAATTCATTTCCTTGCACTAAAATTCCTGTATCTTCATCTATACCAACACCTAGCAATTCTGGTCTAATTTTTAATAAATCAAACATATCATACTGTCTGTTTCTATCAAGATGATGTTGGTCAATAGCGGTATTCGTTACAAATCCAAATCCTACTTCGGGATTGCTAATTATTTTGTAATTGCCATCTAAATCTCTTCCACCTCTTGCTAAATAAGAACCTTGAATAGACGCGCCTGCCGAATGTCCACCAATAATTCCACCACGTTTTAAAACGTTTTTCAATTCTAAATGAGTTTTAGTATCTAAATAAGCATCTGCTGTTCGCCATTGCCTACCGCCGGTTAGCCAAACTGCTGTTGCAGTTTTTAATGATTGTACAAATTCATCGCTATCTGCGACCAAAGTATCTCTCGTGTGCATAAATTGGATGTCATCAAATCCACGAGCAGTAAACTGTCTTTTTAAAATTTTAAATTCTGGGTCATAGTTTATCGAATTTTCATCAAAAGCGGTTGGAATTATTACAAGTTTAGCTGACTCTCCACCAGCTAAATCATAAAACACTTGCCACATTTCATCTGTTATTCCGCCACCACCAATTAATAACGCTCCGTTAATGGGTCCGATAGATTGACTTTGAGTTTTTTTCGATTTATTTACTATGTCTTGGCAAGAAGATATTAAAATCAGAAGTGAGAATATTGATAGAATTTTGAAAAGATTTAATGAGAATTTACCGATTTTCATATGATGCAGAATGTTTTTTTTAAATGTGTGCTAACGTTTTTGTATAAAGTTTGTGGCGTCTGGCGCAGCCTGCGGCTTGAAGCGGCGAACCCGAGCCTTATCTTCTTTTCCTCCAAATTAACTGAGCCGCGTGCGAATCAGCAGGGCAAGCGAGTTCGTATTTATCGGAAGTACAATTTACTGATATTTGTTTGAATTAGTGAATTATTGATACGTTGGCGCCATAAATTTTATACGGTGTTATAGGCAGTCACTATTCATTTGTTTTCCAATTCCCCAGAAAAAACTGTTTTACAACTTTTGAAAAGGAATCAGCCCAAATAGAATTCTTGTCAATACTACTATGTCCAAAGTTTGGAACTATCCACAAATATGAATTTGGTATTGATTTATAAGAATTAACAGGTATGTCAACAGGGAAAAATTTATCTCTATCTCCGTGGATTATCAAAGTTGGACTTTTTATGGTTGACAAATATGGACTAGTAAAATTCATGTCATCGTAAGAATCCGCCATATTATTAAACTGAGTTAGAAGACTTCTTATTTGTTTTTCGCCTCTAGGGTGCTGGTTTTCTAGATAATTCATCATTCCCTTATCCGCATTTTCATAACTGACATCTCTTTGAACTTCTCTACAGGCATCTGGAAAAAAAGATGTGGAACCAATTAATATCATGGATTTTATTCTTGATGTATCCATAGAAGCCATATGGGTCAACGTCATACCTCCTGAACTAAATCCCATTGCATTAAATTTATCAATATCCAATATGTCAAGTAAGGCGAATATGTCTTCTGCCGATTTTTTATGTGTAAATTCATTTGATGGATTTGTCGAATTCCCATGTCCTCTCAAATCTGGAAGAATTAACCTATAATCTTTGGAAAGGTCTTCAATCCATTCATCCCACATGGTATGACTCATAGTAAATCCATGCAATAAAACTAGTGGCTCTCCTTCTCCATGGATTTCGTAATAGATTTTCACTCCATTTACGTTTGCATAGTTGTCTTCCTGTGCGTGAATTTGAGTGTAAACCAAAAGGGCGAATAACGTAAAGATTAGATTTTTCATTTTCTATTGATTTTAATTTGATTGCCTATAACTTGTTATATCCTAAGTTTTATCATGGTTATCAAATATAGCCATTAATGTTATTTCACAAAAAAAAGAGTCTCAATCGAGAAATTGATACATAATAAAATACTTCAAATAAATAGGGAAGTTGGCGCTATCGTAAAGCTAAGAAAATAAAAACCTTAATATTTGAATCGTAGTGAGATTCAATACGAGTTGATCCTTCATCCCTCAAACATTAGTAGCATGCTAAAAGTCAGAATTATATTAGGATCGTGTCCAATATGGTATGGCCAGAGGTTAAAAATTCCATTTTCTTTACGCACTGGCCGTGTTCAGATTATGTATTCCATCTCTACCGCACTAACATATAAAATCTTGATATTTATAATTATTACTGTCCGACTCTAGCCGCAAACGCCACTTTCGTTATAATCCCGTTGGCAATTATATAGACCCGTTTTGAAACTCAATTGCTGTGGTGATATTTAGAAGATTATGATCTTAATGAAATGTCAACTCATTGTAAATAAGAAGATTATATTCATTTTTTTACCATGGAATTCAATTATAATACTTAACTTTAATCCGAATCAAGGATCATACGATTTGAAAACAAATCGATATTGATCTTAGTATATCGTTTTATACAACTAAAAACTTATAAATTTTGAGCTATTACTTAGGACCTTGGCGCCACTCCACTCTCACAGGTTTGTTTTGGAGAACTATCTGTTTTACAGGCTGGCATGCTTGGGCTTTTCGAATGTTCTTGGTGGGATTAATGGCTTTACAAGTAGCTATTGTAGGGTTTATTATTGGTTTATTCATCAGTATTCTTGGTGTTGCAGCTACTTCTGAATTACCGCCATTAGCAGTATTAACAATGGCCATTGGTGCTAAATTAACCGTGAATCTTACTTTATTAGGTGCAGGTCTTGGTGCAATTGCTGGTGCTATTCTTGCCTATAAAGCAAGTTGTCCTATCTGTGGGATATGCGTGGAAATCGCATTTAGGCGTGTTTTAGGACGTCTGATACCTGTCATACCTATTTTTATTCTACCGAGACCAGGAGACTGTACGGCAATTATTCCACCAGGTTGTCCGTAACGTACTATTTCAATAGGTTATTTATGCGTGCTTTTAACTTAGCTTGTGCGTCGGTATAGTTAGCCACCCCAACTTTGGAGGTACCTATATTTTCATAAACAGCATCATAGGCTGTTCTTTATATTGTGAGTTTACTTAGGAGGACAATTGAAATTACAATTATCCTATTTCTTTAGCACTTGATAAATTAATAAAGACAATATATTTATCTAATATTATTGATCGGGGTTGGGACAGGATAACCATGATGAAAAACTAACGATCTCCCAGTGGATTTTGCCTGATAATCATGATAAAACTTAGGATATAACGAGTTGTAAAACATTAAAACTGAAAAATGAGAATATATCTACTATTATTAAATTTAATTTATACGTTAATATGCAGCTCGCAGGTATTGACAATTAATGTGCCAGAGAATAATTTTGGAATCGATGAAAGTAACTCACTAATCGTTTCTCATATTCAAAATATCGGTAATTATACAAATACTAGTGAATATGATGAAATAGTTATTACATTGGGTCAAAACAATTATAACTTCAGTTCAATACCTGATAGTTTAGAGTATTCAAATTCCTATTTAGTCACTGATAGTAACAGTTCAAATCAGTACACATTATACTTTACCCTATTACCTATTGTCTTAATTGAGTCAAATACTACTATTGTAGATGAGCCAAAGGTTTTGGCTAATTTCACCTATTCTGATGAAGAACAAGTATTAGTTTCAAATATTGGAATAGAGCTAAGAGGTGGTAGTTCTCAAACTTACCCCAAGAAAACTTACGATTTAGAATTTTGGGATGATGAGGTGGGTGATGAAACAAATAATGTACAATTTGGAGAATTACGCTCTGATGATGATTGGATATTAGATGCTCTTTATAATGAACCTTTACGATTACGAAGTTATGTAGCCAATAAACTATGGCTGGAAATGCATACACCTAACTATATAGATGATGAACCCAATGCTAAATCTGGGGCAAATGTTATGTATGTAGAAATGTTTTTAAATGGTCAATATAATGGTTTATATAATCTTTCAGAACAAATCGACAAAAAACAATTAAAACTTAAGAGTTATAATGATAATATTAGGGGTGAGCTTTACAAAGGTATTTCTGCGGGAGCTTCAACTTTTACCAGTTTACCTAGTTATGATAATGATAGTAGAATATGGAGTGGTTATGAATATAAATACCCAAAAGAAGATGACATAACTGATTGGGAAAATTTATATCAGTTTACAGATTTTGTAATAAATTCATCAGAAATAAATTTTAGTAGTAGTATTTGGACAAAATTTGATGAGGATAATTATATAGATTATTTTTTATTTCTCAACTTAATAAGGGCAACTGACAATACAGGGAAAAATATTTATCTGGCAAAATATAAAGCTAATGAACCTTATTTTTATGTGCCTTGGGATTTAGATGGCTGTTTCGGAACAATCTGGGATGGTACAAATGCTAATATCACTAATGACATTTTAAGTAACGGATTTATTAATAGAGTGATAGATATAGAACCTAACGATGTGTCAACTAATATTGCCAACAGATGGTTTAATTACAGAAATAATATTTTCAGCAATGAATCTTTATCAAACTCTATTTCCGAGCAATATAATTTCTTACAGGCAAATAAAATTTATGAAAGAGAGTCCCTAATTTATTCAAATTATTTGTTTGACAACGAAGATTTGTCATATACATTAACTTGGTTAGAAAGCAGGTTAGCGTATCTAGATATTTACTTTGGAATTATCCTTTCAATTAACGAAGAAACCTCTAAAACTAAAGTTGGAATTATCTACCCTAACCCAGCAGAAGATAGAGTTTATATAGATTCATCGGATATCCTTATTGGGAAGAAGTTCAAAATTTATAATAATTTAGGACAATTAGTGGCTGAAGATGTTATTAATAATAATTATGTTTCTATAAAAAGGTTAAAACAAGGTGTCTATTTTATTATAATAGATAGTAATTCGCATAAATTGATTAAAAAATAATGTTTTACAACAAAGTGTATGGTTAATTGTTATAGCTTGCTAAATCAAAGATAAATGAATTGCTGATAATTCAGTAATTTTAGCGCGCAACGAACCATACACAAAACGTTACCAGCAAGTTAAGCACAGCTATATGCAAAAGATTATATTTATTTTATTAGTTGGTATTCTTTTTTCGTGTAAAGAAAAAAAGAATACACCAATAGTCCCTTCAAATCAGAATAATATAATCAAGGACTCTTTGACAAATGAGTTGAATGACATTTATAAACAAGGATATATTAATGGATTGTCGGTTTCAATTGTAAATGGGGACAAAACACTTTATCAAAGTGGAATCGGTTATTCTGATATAAAATCTAAAAAGCTGTATACTGAAAATACGATTCAGAATATTGCTTCAATATCAAAAACACTCATAGGGATTTCCCTTTTAAAAGCTCAAGAATTAAATAAACTAAATCTTGACGACCCAATCGATAAATACCTGCCCTTCGAAGTTAAAAACCCTTATCATCCAGAAATTCCAATAACAATAAGACATTTATCTACACACACATCTACAATTAGGGACACTGAATACTATGGTAGTAAATGCTATGTACTTAAGGAAGAACCTAAGAATACAGATGTTAATCATGAAAATTTTAATTCGCCTAAATCAAAAATACCCATGATTAACTTTTTAGAAAAGATCCTCACGACAGATGGTGAATTTTATAAAAAGGAAGGGTTTTTAGAAAATAAACCAAGTGAAATATTTGAATACTCTAATATTGGAGCAACTTTAGCAGCAGTTATACTGGAAATAGCAACTGGTCAAAAATTTGATGATTTTACCAATATACATATTCTACAACCCCTAAAGATGTCTAATTCTGGTTGGTCTTTTGATAAAATCGACTTTTCAAAACATTCAAAGCTATATTCAAGTACTGAAACCGAATATCCATATTATACGTTGATTACGTATCCAGATGGTGGGCTAATTACTTCCGTTAACGATTTAAGCCTATATCTTACGGAATTAATAAAAGGTTATTCTGGAAAAGGGACCCTAATTACCGAAGAGAGTTACAAAACTCTCTTCAAAGAACAATTAAGTGCTGAAAATTTTATTGACAGAGATGCGGAAGACTACTACGATGAATATAATACAGGAATATTTATGGGTTTCACACCAAATGGGTATGTTGGTCATACAGGTGGAGATCCAGGAGTTTCATCTTTCATGTTTTTCAATCCGAAAACAAAGATCGGACGAATCCTAATAGTCAATACAGATTTTGGTAATGAAGGAAACCAAGAGTTTAATGCGATTTGGAATAAGCTCGGTGAATACGAAAGCAAGTTCAACTGAAATAGAGCCAGCTGGTAACAACGCATATCAAAAATGGCTTAGATTGATTACTAGAATTAAATTTCGTACAATTAATTAGCTATCTTTATTTCTAATAAAATCGAAAAAAGGCTCTACCGATACTGCTGATCTGCCCATACCGAGAGCCAGCCCGACAAGTCATTCTGGCGGGGTACGTTCGGGCGGGTTCGCCCACTGCGCTGCCAACTCCCGATAACTATCGGAGTTAATCTGTCCGACGCTTGCCGCAGGCGCCACTTTCGTTATAATCCCGGTGGCAAATAGATAGACCCGTTTTGAAACTCAATTGCTGTGGTGATATTTAGAAGATTATGATCTTAGCATTTCTTTTATCTGTCTTCTTTCGTAATTGCAACCACCGAATAACTAATAATTCAAGGACATCAGATTGATTAATATTAAAATCAGTTTAAATACAACGCGCTTTGCAAAAGCGCGCCGGAGGTAGGTGAATGAAGTCAAGTAATCGAGATATGATATAGTGCTTTAAATAAAAAAGATATCTTTGTATTACTCCTAAAATAAATATTATGAAATACATTCTATATCTCTCCGTTTTTTTATTCTCTGTGGCTTCTTTTGGTCAGATTAGTGAAACTGAGAAATCTGCTTCACCGAATACTATTGGTGTAGGCAATCAATTAACTGGTTATCCGACCCTAAAGTATGTTGTAGAAGGGGATATGAAAAGTTATACATTCATCTACAAAAATCATGAATATACCCAAGGAGATGATATTAAATCCTTTACCTTTTTATCCAATGATATTGGACTAGATTTTTTCTATGAATTTTTAATGGATTCTTTTAATAAAAAGGAGGCAAGAGAAATAGATTTGGGGGATGTTAAAGTAATTGCTGAAAAAGCAAAATCTTCTATAAAAATAACTGTTAAACACCCTGATCAAGCAAGTGGATGGTTTACAATAAAAAAGAAACAACTTGAAAAATTATTTGGGAAGATATAATTAAACCAATTTAATTTTTGAAACTACTTTCCACATAGCAGATTATAATATGTTCGTTAGATCGTTTTAGTCACTTTCTTCTTAGTATCTATTACTCAGAATCTACCTAGTCCCTAAGCTTAAATACTTGAATAAATGTTTATCTTTTGAAAATCATCAAGAGATGAATCTGAAAGGAATAAAATGAAGCTTAACATAAAAAATACTTTTATAGAATCCCTACCCGCTGATCCCATTTTGGAAAATACAAGAAGACAAGTCACAAAAGCTTGTTATTCGTTTGTAACGCCAAAGCAGACAACAAAACCCGAAATTTTGCATGTTTCGAAGGAAATGGCAACTAATTTAGGTATTAGCGAAACTGACTTGACGTCTGAAGAATTTAAAAATGTGTTCACCGGAAATACTGTTTTACCAAATACCAAACCCTATGCAATGTGCTATGGTGGGCATCAGTTTGGACAATGGGCGGGGCAACTTGGTGACGGACGGGCAATCAATTTAGCTGAGGTTGAACACCAAGATAAGACATGGGTCATTCAGTTAAAAGGTGCTGGCGAAACACCCTATTCCCGCACTGCAGATGGTCTGGCAGTTTTAAGATCTTCTATTAGAGAGTACTTATGCAGCGAGGCGATGTTTCATTTGGGCGTACCAACGACGCGTGCTTTATCGATAGGTTTATCTGGTGATGAAGTCTTGAGGGATGTCATGTATAATGGCAATTCGGCCTACGAGAAAGGAGCCGTTGTAACTCGAGTGGCTCCATCATTTTTACGCTTTGGTAGTTATGAGATCTTTGCAGCCAGAGGCGATCACGAAACACTAAAAACTCTTTTAGATTATACGATTGAGAATTTATTTCCACACTTGGGTAAACCTTCAAAGACAACCTACCTAAAGTTCTTTAAGGAAGTTGCTGAGCGAAGTTTGGAGATGGTGATTCATTGGCAACGCGTAGGTTTTGTACACGGGGTAATGAATACCGATAATTTGTCTATCCTCGGACTTACCATAGACTACGGCCCTTATGGCTGGTTAGAAGGTTACGATTTTGGTTGGACTCCAAATACTACCGACAGTCAGCAGAAGCGATATCGCTATGGGAGTCAGTCGGATGTGGTGCTTTGGAATTTATACCAATTAGCCAATGCCATATACCCTATGGTGGAAGAAGCAGAAGGTTTCGAAACTATACTTTCAGATTATAGAGATAACTATACGGTTAAATATTTAGAAATGATGCGCTCTAAATTGGGCTTGATAACCGAAGAGGAAGGAGATGCGCAGCTTATTAAGGACTTAGAGCTTAAGTTGCATCTTACAGAAACTGATATGACGATCTTCTTTAGGAACCTGAGTGACTTCAAAAAGGGTACGCTTTCCGCAGGAATAGAGGTAGTTAATGATGCTTTTTATATTCTTATTGAAGTTTCAGATACCATTAGACTGCAATGGAATGCTTGGTTTTTAGACTATAATCGCAGACTAGAGCGAGAACTTCTTTCAGATTCAGAAAGAAAAGAGAAAATGAACGCTGTAAATCCGAAATACGTCTTACGTAATTATATGGCACAATTGGCTATTGATGCGGCAGATGATGGTGACTATTCAACAATCGACGAATTGTTTGAGCTCTTAAAGCATCCTTATGCTGAACAAATTGAGCAAAACAAATGGTTTGTAAAACGCCCCGATTGGGCGAGACATAAGGTAGGCTGCTCCATGTTGTCTTGTAGTTCTTAAATAGGATCCGAGGGAATAATGAAAGTCCCAATTGTTTTTTGAAATATAAAAAGCTGAAACAATTTTGTTCGGGCTTTTTTAATAGTTACTTTTAATATCCATTATCTAAATGGGTAATTGATAAAAAAATGATAAACCTGCAGGATTACATTCGCGATATTCAGGATTTCCCGAAACATGGCGTGCTCTTTAAAGACATCACACCTTTATTGGCAAATAAAGATGCTTCTGAAGTTTGCATCAATAATCTAACGGCGCTAGTCAATGGTGAAAAAATTGATAAGGTAGTTGCAATAGAATCTCGGGGATTTTTCTTCGGAATGCTCTTAGCACAAAGACTAGATGCAGGGTTTGTACCAATTCGGAAATCTGGAAAATTACCATATAATACTGTCGTTGAGCCTTATTCTTTAGAATACGGGATTGATGTAATTGAAATGCATGAAGATGCTATTAAAAAAGGAGAGCGTGTTTTACTTCACGACGATGTGCTTGCTACGGGAGGCACCGCAAAAGCAGCTTGTAAACTCATTGAAAAATTAGGTGGGGTAGTGGTGCAGTGTAATTTTATAATAGAGTTACAATTTTTAAGAGGTGCTGATAAATTGAAACGTTACGATGTTAGGCCTTTGATCACTTATTAATCCAATGCGTTTTTGGTGACCCATAAGCGATATCCAAAAATGGCCAACTGCAGCTTTGAAGCCTTCGCGAGATCGAGTCTTTTCTTCGTAAAACTTGGTAAGACAGCTTTATTGAATTTTGCCAATACTACAAAAGTTTGTTTATTCATTCCTCAAAACTACAAATAAAAATACCTCTCAAAAAATTCAAGAGGTATAGGTTGATTAATTTGGGCATAACTTACTCTCCGATCTAATAATCTAGCAATCGAGCAATCGAGCAATCGAGTGATCTAATGAGAACTCCCTTTCATTATAGTAATACCATTGCTGGTGTCAATCAAGATATTATCAATTGCTTGTCCTTCACCATCATAAGCTGAAGAGGAGGAGGAGCCTTTATTATCTTTTATTTTTAATTTGATTTTAGTGATTTCTCCTGCGTCGTTTCTCTTGACACCGTTATAGGAAAATGAAATTCCTTTGGCTTTGAAGTCGTTCTTTAGTTTTTCCAAGTCAGCCTTGGTGCTTTTCTTTGTGATACGTATTAGATGGCTCGAATAAAGCGAGTTGTACCGTCTTTCTGTATGTCGACTTCCATTTTCAATGATTCTATCTACAATTATAACATCACCTGAACCTTCATGCGTATCTTGAATTTCGTATAGGGCGCCGTCGCCATCCTTAAACACGTGTGTTCTGTGGGTGCCGGAACTATCTCCTTCCAAAATGACAACATTGCGATGTTCATTCATTTCTCTTTGTCGCTCATGCATTTCCACCTGTCTTTCATGCATCTCTGCCCGGCGTTCTTCCATTCGATTCTCCATTTCGGCACGTCTCACTTCCATCTCTACTTGGTGTTCTTTCATTTCTTCTCTGCGACTCTCCATTTCTTTACGCCGTTCTTCCATTATGGCTCGTTGCTCATCAGTTCTGGTGCGTACTTCATCATCATTAGAATAGGAATAACTGCTACTACCTGCAGATACGACAGAAATTTTATTGCCTTCTGTCTTAATAACTATAGTATTAATAGGAGCGTCACTCTTCACGCTATAATTACCAGAATTTCCACTCTTACTTTTGTAATAAATCGAGATGCCAATAATCTCATTGCTATTATTGAAAACAAGATTGGAATAATCGAAGCTAACTCCATTACTTTTTAGGTTCAACTTCATAGCGTCCAATTCCTTCTTAGTCGTGTTCTTAGTAATGGTTATCATAGCGTCCTGAGCTACTATTTCTGAAATAGTTGCCCCGTTGTTTTCTTGTGCCATTGCAATAGCTTCGTCCATAATCGGATTTGCCTCATATTCAGGGATAATCTCTCTTGTGATGTTGCCTGAGATCTCTTCCGAATTATTTAATAATTTGTTTTCTGAAGTCAATACAATTCCCTCCGAAGCAGAAGAGGGATTTGTGATTTCAGAGTCAGGTTTGTTTGAATCTGTATAAGTTACTACTTCATTTATGTTGAAACTCCAAAGAAATACTGCCAATAAAGGAAGTACAAGCATTAGTTTCCAAGCGTTGATCTTTTTAGATGTGCGTTTGTTTAGCATAACAATTCGTTTTTTTATGAATGATTGATAAAAATTATTGGTCAGCGCCGGGATAGGTGAGGTTGATGATGCCTTCACCAAAGCTAACTGATATTGTTTTACAGACTCAATTTGTTGCACCGTGGCGCTGTCTGCAATGTATTCTAAGTTTTCTTCAACTCCTTTCTTGTAGAGCCATGCCAACGGATTGATCCATTGAAATATCAATAATAAATTGGTCGCAATAATATCAATTGAGTGCCACTGAGAAGCGTGAACCTCCTCATGCTTAAGAATCATTTCGAGTTCTTGTTGTGCGTGTAGCTCTGGATTGTAGACAATATTTCTGAAAAAAGAAAAAGGTGGTGTATTTTCTGAAGTAATGATATAGCGGTAGCCATCTTTTTTTACTGAAGGATATTTATAAAGTAGTAGCCCGAGTGACAGGAGTTGCTTCATAAAGCGAAGTAACATAAAACACACTCCTATAGCGTAAATAAAGAAAGCTACTTGCCACCAATTAATACTGACTGCTTCTTGAATAGGCGTTTGTTCGATTGGCAGGAACTCGTTATAAACTATCTCATTGATAGTTGGAAGTTCAACTTGAATCGTTTTGGTAATTTCGATGAAGGGGAATGCTATTGCTGCAATAATTCCGCTTAAAAGATAATGACGGTTGGCTGAGAATAAAGTGTCTTTTCGTAGTACGACAATATAAACCAAATAGAAAATGGATAGGATTGTCGCCGCCTTCCCTATATATATGAGTAGCTCCATCTTATTGTTTTTTTTCTATAATTTCTAAAATCTCTCGCAGTTCCTGTACGCTAATTTTTTCTTCCTTGGCGAAAAATGAAACCATGCTTTTATAGCTATTGTTAAAATATTGCTTCATTGCCAGATTCATAAAACGTTTTGTGTACTCCTCCTTGCTAACCGTAGGATAATATTGATGCGTTTTTCCAAATGCTGTGTGAGCGATGAACCCTTTGTCTGCAAGATTTCGTACGATCGTCGATACCGTATTGTAATGATTGCCGTTTGGCAAGGCTGCGACTATCTCCTTTACAAATGCCTTTTCTAAAGACCAAAGGGCTTGCATTATCTCTTCTTCTTTGTTCGTAAGCTGTTCCATACTCCAAAGCTATAACTATTTTTGTAGTTATACAACTATGTATATAGTTATTTAACTAAATTTTATGGTTTTCATCAACTTTGTATTGGCAGTTTCCTAGACCGTTTGTTTGTCATTTTCACAAATCGAATTACTATCTTCGCGTTTTCAAAATGAATCTATGACCATTTTATCTATCTTTTATATCTTCTTAGGCTTGGTGTTGTTGGTTGTGGGAGGAGAGTTCTTGGTTCGTTCATCTGTTGCCTTGTCTTTCAGGTTTAATATTTCAAAGATGGTAATAGGGTTGACAGTGGTTTCTTTTGCCACTTCAGCTCCCGAATTAATAGTGAGTATACAGGCTGCTCTTAGTGGCTTCAGTGATATTGCGTTGGGAAATGTTATAGGATCTAATATTGCAAATATTGGATTGGTACTAGGAATTACAGCGATTATTACCCCATTGGCAATCGATCACAATTTTTACAAATTTAACTGGCCGGTAATGATGCTTTTATCATTCGCGTTGTACTTTATTTTGGATAGTGGTCGTGTAATTTCACGTGGTGAGGGTTTTGCTCTAATCTCTATTTTAATTATTTACTTATATGTATTAATTAAGAGAGCTAGAAAGGCTAGGGGGTCTGAAGGTGTTGAGGTTATTCTTGATGAGGCGCTCACTAAGGTTTCCAATTTTAAAATAATGAATTGGCTGCTTATCGGCGGTTTGGCCTTATACTTTGGTAGTCAACTCTTGGTAACCGGTGCGGTAGATTTAGCGATGACCATGGGTATTAGCGAACGTGTTATTGCAGTAACGATGATTGCAATAGGCACCAGTGTTCCTGAATTGGCAGCCTCGGTCATTGCCGCTTTGAAAAAAGAAAAAGCAATATCTTTAGGGAACATAATAGGTTCAAATATTTTTAACCTCGCTTCGGTGTTAGGGATTACGGCGATTATTCAGCCAATAATAGTTAAAAGTGAAGAGGTTTTGACCAGTGATATCTTCTGGATGATTGGTTTCTCTCTTGTTCTTATTCCGTTGGTATTTCTTCCGAAGAAATGGATAATTGGAAGAATTAAAGGTATAGCCATCGTAGTTGCATACGCCCTCTTTATTAGTTTGGCATTTCTTAGTTAATTCTGAATTTACAAATACATGCTTTTATTATTACAAATCTGAAGCAAAGAGCTAAAGTTTGTTAATTATTTTATAGCATCTATATCTTTTAGGGGGTCTAATAAAAGAAAGTTATACAATTTATTAACAATTGGTATAAAAATAGGGGGTATGTGTGAAAAACTTTATATTTTTGGCGAGTAAAGTTTAAAAAATCCTTAAAAAGTACTCAAATGTCCAAATTAAGATTTCATGCAATTAAAGAAAGCTTCAATCATAAACCCATAAAAGTTGATGAGCCAGCTCGACGTTCCGAGATTTTTGGTGAGAATGTATTCAACCAACAATCGATGCGTCAGTTTCTCACAAAAGACTCTTATAAGAGTGTAATGAGTGCCATCGATCACGGAACGAAGATTGATCGACAAATGGCCGACCAGATTTCAACAGGTATGAAAGAATGGGCGATTTCTAAAGGAGTAACTCATTATACACATTGGTTTCAACCCTTAACTGGTGCCACTGCTGAAAAGCATGATGCTTTTTTTGAAACTATGGATGACGGATATGCTGTTGAAAAATTTGCTGGCGGACAATTAGTTCAACAAGAACCAGATGCGTCAAGCTTCCCGCATGGAGGAATAAGAAACACTTTTGAAGCAAGAGGATATACAGCCTGGGACCCGACCTCACCGGCATTTATTTATGGAACTACACTTTGTATTCCTACGGTATTTGTCTCCTATACAGGAGAAGCATTAGATTATAAAACACCATTGCTTCGTGCGCTTCAAACGATTGACGGTGCTGCAACGGCGGTTGCAAAATATTTTGATAAAAACGTTTCTAAGGTTACTGCATCCTTAGGTTGGGAACAAGAGTATTTCCTAGTAGACAGTGCGCTGGCAGCTTCAAGGCCTGATATTACTTTGGCTGGAAGAACACTTCTAGGGCATTCTTCAGCAAAAGGGCAACAATTAGACGATCACTATTTTGGATCAATTCCTTCTCGAGCGTTAAACTATATGAGGGATTTGGAAACCGAATGCATGTTATTAGGTATTCCAGTTAAAACTAGACATAATGAAGTTGCGCCAAATCAGTTTGAATTGGCTCCAATTTATGAAGAAAGTAATCTTGCCGTAGACCACAATTCCTTATTAATGGATGTGATGAGTAAGGTTGCAGATAGGCATAATTTTGTAGTGTTGTTTCACGAAAAACCTTTTGCGGGTGTTAATGGAAGTGGAAAACACAACAACTGGTCATTGGCTACGAATACAGGAGTTAACCTATTAGGACCTGGAAGTACACCTATGAAGAACCTTCAGTTTTTGACCTTCTTTATTAATACGCTTAAGGCGGTTAATGATCACGAAGAGTTAATAAGAGCGTCAATTGCTAGTGCTAGTAATGATCATCGTTTAGGAGCTAATGAAGCGCCACCAGCGGTTATTTCAGCCTTTATTGGGGAACAACTTACAGCAGTTTTAGATGAACTTGAGAAAGTGACAAACGGGAAACTTTCCCCTGAAGAAAAAACAGACCTTAAATTAAACGTTGTAGGGAAAATTCCAGAGATATTATTAGATAATACAGATAGAAACCGTACGTCACCATTTGCCTTTACCGGTAATAAGTTCGAGTTCAGAGCTGTTGGCTCTACTGCAAATTGCGCTAACCCAATGACGGTATTAAACGCAATTGTTGCTAATCAGTTGATTGCCTTTAAGAAAACTGTGGATGCCCTTATTAAGGACAAGAAGATGAAGAAAGATGATGCGATCTTCAACGTACTTCGAGAGTACATCAAGGATTCGAAAAGAATTCGCTTTGAGGGAGACGGTTATGGTGAAGCCTGGGAAAAAGAAGCTAATAAGTAATCATAAAACTGCACCTGTAGCCTTGAAAGCGAGAGTTTCTAAAAAGACAATAGCCTTGTTTGAAGGTCTTGGTATTATGAATAAAGTGGAAATTGAAGCTCGTTATGAGATTGAACTAGAGGAATATGCTAAGCGTATTCAGATTGAAGGACGTGTCTTAGGCGATATTGCCAGAAATCACGTTATTCCAACAGCCATAAAATATCAAAATATTTTGATTGAAAATGTGCAAGGACTTAAGGATATTTATGGAAAGGAATTTAAGAAACTAGCTGCCGAGCAGATGAGTTTGATTGAAGAAATTAGTGCACACATTGCCACGATCAATTCGAAAATTACTGCAATGATCGAAGCTAGAAAGCTAACAAAATAACAGACGTTTCAAAATTGGCTATAGCCTATTGCGATGATGTAAAACCTTATTTTGATGAAATTAGATACCCGTGTGATAAGTTGGAACTTTTAGTAGATGATGAGCTTTGGCCTTTAACTAAATATCGTGAACTACTTTTCACGAAATAGATAAAAATTATATATAAAATAAGAAAGTCGCTTTACTTCGGTTCAGCGACTTTTTTATTGCTTGGGTTTTGTCATTCTAATAGATTGTTTTTCATGCCTACAATCATAAAAGCTCACTTTGTGGGGCTTTTATATGTTGTAGGTATAATGCTGATAACTTCTCTTTTGAAGGCACCTTCTTGTAATTACTTAATTGACAATGATTTGGGATGTCTAATAAGAGATATGAGAACTCGGTATGCCTTGGTAATTCTTTTGTCATGATGAGATTCAAGAGAAAATATTAGTTGTAAAAATAATTGAAATACTAGTGTATACACGTATATTATTATAGGGTATTAGTGCTTATATTTGTGTAAGAATTTCAAGATAAAATTAGTTTATTTGGAGTTTTAATAGCTACCTCAAATGCTATTTGACTTTACAATCAAAGTTAAGTCACCTACTTGTTCACCCCCCGTATAAAATGAACCCCCCGTTTATTTAATTGTGAATATTCGTAAAATTTTGCCGTCAATTTTAAGCAAATTTTACAAATTAATATTAACTTAAATTATTTATTATGAAAAAAGTAATTTTTTGCGC
>RCNB010000985.1_pt1 | contig 18308 bp, 14 predicted proteins | sample 2041321 | NCBI WGS metagenome assembly RCNB01 (sample SAMN09708232, study PRJNA481090) | Marine sediment metagenome, whole genome shotgun sequencing project. | reverse complement strand
GAATCCGTTCTCAATGGAAGGTCCTATGCTTACTTTAACTCCTGGATAGAGTTCCTGAACTGCTTGGGCCATCACATGTGAGGTAGAATGCCTTAAGATATCCTGTCCTTCCTCGGAGTCAAAACTGATAAATTCAAGCTTTGAATCATCCAAAATGGGTGAGCTTAAATTAAGCAGATTTCCATTGGCTCTAACAGCTGTGATAGAGGAGGATACATCCTTCTTTGTTTGAATGATCTTTAAAACAGGTGTTCCTTTAGGATAAGTAGCAATCTCCCCATCAGGAAATGTTACTTTGACCAATTCCTGTTGCGACATCTCTTTTACCTTAAAACAATTAAAAGCAATAAAAGGCACCACAAAAAGTGTTCTTCATGATGCCTCAAAGGGTGGTAGGCACGGGCGGTTTTGAACCGCCGACTTCTACCGTGTCAAGGTAGCACTCTCCCCCTGAGCTACGTGCCTGTAATCCAGCAAATGACATTCCAGATGGATTAAGTTAATATCAATTTAATTAATTTTTGTCAAGAAAATTATTTACTTACGATAATGAGCTCAAACCCTTGTGAAACCATTAAACAAAGTAAAAGGAATCGGGATAATGGATAAGAACAAGTTTGAAGTTACAAGTGTCTAAAATGAGCTAAAGTTAAAAACTTTAGGTACTTTAGTTCACTTAACACTTAAGTCACTTTTTGCTTTATCACTCCATTAACTAGAGCAAGTTTAACAACCATGAAAAACACTTTTAACTTCAGCAAGTTGTATAATTTCTAGTGGCTAAGGTGCAAGCTCGGGCTTTTTAAAGTGCCATTTAGTGTGTTGTTCATAGGCATAGGCAACCTGCAATAGCTTCTCCTCTTGAAAAGAGTTAGCCAAAATCTGAAGTCCTATGGGTAACCCTTCGCCAGCAAAGCCACAGGGGAGAGAGACACCCGCAATGCCTGCAAGATTGGCAGGTATAGTAAGAATATCTGAAAGATACATCTGAAGTGGATCATTCACCTTCTCACCGATTCTAAAAGCAGGAGTAGGAGCGGTAGGAGTAACAATAATATCGCATCCTCTGAAAACCTTTTCAAAATCATTGCGAATAAGAGTCCTGACCTGGGAGGCTTTTTTATAGTAAGCATCGTAATACCCTGCAGATAGTGCGTAGGTTCCTAACATTATGCGGCGTTTTACCTCTGTGCCGAATCCCTCTGAACGGGATAATTTATACATGTTAAGTAGTCCTGTATCTTCATCAGTGCGGTGCCCATACTTCACGCCATCGTAACGGGCAAGGTTGGAGCTGGCTTCTGCAGGTGCAACCAGGTAGTAAACGGCCACCGCATATTCTGTGTGAGGAAGTGAAACCTCTTTAATTTCCATCCCCAATCCTTCAAGTACCTTTATTGCTTCATTGACTGTTTGCTCAACCCCCTTGTCTATTCCTCCAGCAAAATATTCCTTGGGAATACCAACACTCATTCCCTTAACTTCTTTACCTAAAACTTGTGTATAGTCGGGAACCTCGACATTTACCGAAGTTGAATCCAGAGGGTCGTATCCGCAAATTTCATTCATTAAGATAGCAGCATCTTTAACATCTTTGGTCATGGGACCTATCTGATCCAGAGAGGAAGCAAAAGCAACCAAACCAAATCTGGAGACTCTCCCGTAAGTTGGTTTCAATCCCACCATACCGCAACAGGCAGCAGGCTGTCTGATGGATCCACCAGTGTCAGTACCCAGAGCACCTATACATTCATCTGCGGATACAGCTGCAGCAGAACCACCACTGGAACCTCCTGGAACACAGTCCAGATCCCATGGATTTCGAGTGGTCCCAAAATAGGAGGTCTCTGTGGAAGAACCCATGGCGAATTCATCCATATTTGTGCGTCCTACAAAAACGGCGCCTTTTCCTTTCAGTTTTTTAATTACCGTAGCATCATAGGGAGCAATAAAATTTTCTAATATCCTGGATCCACAGGTAGTTTTAACCCCCTTAATGCAGAGAATGTCTTTGATGGCCAAAGGGATTCCCGTCAACGTACTTCCTTTACCCTGTTTAACCTTTTCATCGGCCTGCTTTGCCTGCTTCATTGCCAGCTCTTTAGTAACAGTGATATAAGAATTAACTTTTTCTTCTACCGATTCCATCCGCTTAAGAACGGACTCAGTAGCTTCCTGGGAGGTCACTTCCCTTTTTCTGATAAGTTCGTGCAATTCGTGAATAGTCAGGCTGTATAATTCCACGCTTAACCCCTTAGCTTTTCTCTTTATTCAATAATTTTAGGGACCTTAAAGCACCCCTTCTCCTTCTCTGGGGCATTTTCTAGCATAAGATTTTTATCAAAAAGTTTTTCCGCCACATCATCACGAAAAACATTATTCATTACAACCGCATGAGATGTGGGTTCGATATCACTAGTGTCTAAATCTTGTAATTTGTCGAAATATTCTAAGATGCTGTTCATCTGTTGCATGAACATCTCAAGTTGTGCTTCATCAAACCGTAGCCTTGCCAGTTGAGCTACATGTTCAACCTCTTTCCTGTCAATCTTCACTTCACCCTCCAGTTGTTTCAGTGGTTAGGACGCTTGTTATCACGGTAAGTGCTGATTGCAATTATTATCTTAATTTAAAGGAAGTGTCAAAGGGAAATTGGTTTGGGTGTTTTTTCTTGATGGATATAACGGGAGGAAGAAAAAATCTACTCAAACAGGCCATAAGCCGGATTCTGTTCCCAAATCCGATGATTTGGGCAATGGTCATTCATCTGGGATACCTGTTGCCAGGTACCTCTAGCGACCTACCCGGAAGCTTCAAGCGGGCTACTTGATGAGATGGAATCCACCTCGCTGCTCCCCTATTTGGTCTTGCTCCAGGTGGGGTTTGCCAAGCTATCCCAATCACTTGAGATACTGGTGAGCTCTTACCTCACCATTTCACCCTTACCCTTCGACAAGCTCAGGGCGGTATATTTTCTGTGGCACTTTCCTTATCCCGAGGATATCGGGACAGTCGTTATTAGCGACCACCTTGCCCTCTGGAGCCCGGACTTTCCTCCAGCTCCTACCTTTTTTGGAACCAGCGACCATTTAGCCTGTTTGAGCAGCTTAATTTTATTGCGCAGAAATTATCCAACAGGGTGCTCCGTTCAGTAATACTAGTTTTTTTCGTCTATTGCCAGATTTGCAAGCTTATCAGCTTCCTTATTCTTTCTTCTGTCGATACAGGTAATATTATATTGTATAAAATTTGATAAGAGCTTTTTCACTTCACTTGACAGAACCCTCATCTTTTTATCCCTTACTTTATAGATTCCCTTAATCTGCCTTACCACCAGCTCAGAATCAGAGAAGAGGTGAACAATATCAGCCTTTAATTTTATCGCTTCCTTAAGCGCTATAATAAGAGCTAGATATTCGGCCACATTATTGGTGGTATTGCCCAAGTATTTTTTTGCTTTCTTAATGATCTTACCATCCTCATTGTATATGACAATGCCAGCGCCGGCTTCTCCGGGATTTCCCCTGGATGCCCCGTCGGTATAGATGTACAATTGTTCTGAAGATAAAATGTCTTTGATTGGAGATTCTTGTCTTTCAGTCATGTTATTGAGGTTGAGGTTGTATGGTTCCCGATATAATTTCATGATTTTTTTCCCAGTAGAGGATACGACTACAATGGGGGCATTTGATTATCGTTTTGCATTTCTTAACTTCATTAAAAAGTTGGGGAGGGATATTCATATGGCACCCTTGACAACAACAGTCTTCCACAGGAACAACGGTAATTTCTGTACGTTTCTGTTTTATCTTTTTGTAGATATCTAGTAATTCTGATTTAATCTGCGGTACAAGCTCCTCTTTCATTTTTTGCTTTTCTTCTATATCTTTTGTGCACTCTTCTATTTGCTTTTCTAATGCCACCTTCTCTTCTTCTGCTTTTTCCACGACAAGCTTAAAATCGGCTTCCACTTTCTCCAGATTTACCTTTAGCTGATCATTCTCTTCCATGATGATAAGGATCCCTTCTTCTATTGTTGAATTCTGTTTTTTAATAGCTTCTATTTCCTTTAGAGATGCCTGATACTCTTTATTCGTTTTTACTGATGCTGATCTTTCCTTGGCTTTTTTAACTTTTTCCTCTTCTATAGCCAAGGATTGCTCTTTCTCAATCCTCTTTTTTTTGATTTCTTCCAATTGCTTTTCTTTGGACTGGAGTTCTTTTTTTTCTTTCTCTAAGGCTTCTTCCAGTTGCGTTATCCTCTGAGGATGTTCTTCCTGGATCTTCTGCGCCTTTAGAATAGCCAAATCACACGTTTGGAGCTTTACCAGTAGTTCTAATTGATTTTTCAAAATTCTCCTCCTCACCTGGTTTTAATGGGTTAGCAATAAAAAATGCACCCGATGGGGGTGCATTTTTATATTTCCTCTGTCCTCTGTCTGATTGGGGATAGAAAAGGTTGAGTAACTGTTTATAGTATTATAGGCTTTCATGTAATTCCTCTTGGTGGGCTCACCAGGGTTCGAACCTGGGACCTTCCGGTTATGAGCCGGTGGCTCTACCAACTGAGCTATGAGCCCACATCTACAATTTTAACGTTCAATAAATGTCCTCAGCTTTTTGCTCCGGCTGGGATGTCTCAGTTTGCGTAATGCCTTCGCCTCGATCTGCCGGATCCTTTCTCTGGTTACATCGAAATCCTGTCCAACTTCCTCGAGGGTATGGTCTGCCTTTTCTCCTATACCAAACCTCATCCTTAAAACCTTTTCTTCCCTTTGAGTTAATGTGGACAGCACCTTCTTTGTTTGCTCATGCAAACTGCGGTTGACAGCAGCATCTCCTGGAGGAGCAACCTTTTTGTCTTCGATGAAATCACCCAGATGGCTGTCTTCTTCCTCTCCTATAGGAGTTTCCAAAGATATAGGCTCCTTGGCAATTTTCAGAACCTTTCTCACCTTATCCAGAGGGAATTCAATCTTTTTAGCAATCTCCTCGGGAGTCGGCTCTCTTCCCACCTCTTGAACCAGATGACGTGAGGTTCGAATCAGCTTGTTGATGGTTTCAATCATGTGGACAGGAATTCTGATGGTTCTCGCCTGATCTGCAATAGCCCTGGTAATAGATTGCCTGATCCACCAGGTGGCATAAGTGCTGAATTTATAACCCCGCTGATACTCAAATTTATCAACAGCTTTTATAAGACCTATATTCCCTTCTTGAATCAGATCCAGGAATTGCAATCCTCGATTCGTATACTTTTTTGCCAGACTTACTACCAGTCTTAAATTAGCCCTGACCAACTCATCTTTGGCAAGTTTGGCATTAATTTCTCCCTCTTCAATGGATTTGACAGCTCTCTTTAGTGATTGCGCATCGAATGTTGATTCAGCTTCAATTCTTCTGATTTTCTTCTGGGCATTTTTTATAATCTTTTCATATTCTAATAGATCTTTTTTAGAAACACCTGTTTTTTTAACTGTCTTCTTTTCTTCCTGACCCCCCTTTTTTACCTGACGAAATATCCTCTTCAGTTCTTCCAGGGGGATGCCTGTACGTTCTGTGCATTGAGTAATTTCTCTTTCGCATTTCTCCGATCGTACAAGAAAATGTTTTATTTTTTGTGCAACCTTTTCAATCTGGATTTCGTTAAGATTTATCTGTTGTATGAAACCAACTATCTTTTTAGATTTTTGGTCAATCTTTTTCTTTAACTCTCTTTTCTTTGCTTCACTTAAATGTTTCTGTTTAAGTTTATTTTGTAATTCCAGATGCTTTTGTTCACCTCTTTTAATCTTCTCTATTATGGAAAGAACCTTCTTCAAATAATGTTCTTCATCAATTTCTACTTCTTCATTATCCAAATTCCTTATGACTTCTCTCACCGTTATCTTTTCAGATTTTAACTTTTCCCCTATATGAATAAGTTCCCTGATGATAAGTGGTGCACTTAAGGCAACATCCGCAATCTCGTTTTCTCCTTCTTCTATGCGTTTTGCAATTTCTACTTCTTCTTCACGGTTGAGCAGGGATACGGAACCCATCTCCCTGAGGTACATTCTCACTGGATCACTGAACTTTTCAAAAGGAGCCTGTTCCAATTCCTCTTCGGCTTCACCTGCTGTCTCTTCTGAAGTTTTTTGAAGCTTCGTCTTAGAGATTCTTACCTTTTGTGCTCCTTCAACAACTTCTATATCCATTTCTCCAAACTTGATCATTAGGTCATCAATCTGATCTGGAGAAACAATATCAGATGGTAAAACACTATTGACTTCTTCATAGGTTAGGAATCCTCTCTGTTTACCCATGTCAATGAGCTGATTTACCTGATCACTGGTGTTCTTCTTTGGCATTAGCACCCTGCTCCTTGTTTTTTCTGTTAGTGAATAGAAAATTGAACTGAGGTGTATCTTTTTTTTCGTTCTAAAAGTTCCTGCTTGTGTACCAGGAATTTATGCATTGCGTTTTCATCTTTTTCCTTTTCTGCTTCCATAATCTTTGTGTTCACAAACTGGATTTCCCTTCTTATACTTATTTCCTTTAACCTTTGAATGCTGTCTTTTAATGCTTTGGGAATGTCCATGATGCTCTCCCCTTGGATGACAAGTCTGGTGACGATGTTTTTTAATTCCTCCTCTTCCAGATGATCAATTAACCAGTCTGGTTTTATCGAATGGTTATCATCAAAACACTTTACGATGAAAAGCAAAAGGCGTTTTAGTTTTGGTTCTTCAAGATCATCTAGTATCTGTGCCCGTTTTACTAATGGAATTACCTCGGGATGTAAAATCATCAACTGCAATAAGAGCTCTTCTGCCCTGTGCTGATTAGAAACCTTTATATAAAGTTCTTGTGCTTCCGACTTTCTTGCTTTTTCTGTGTGAATTTCAGGTCTGATTATGTTTTCATCGACGTTTATCTGTTGGGATAACTTCTGAATATAAAGGTTCCTTTCGGTGGTATCACCCAATTTTGACAGGATTGGAGACACTTTTCTTATCGTATTAAGTTTGCCATTTATAGTTGATGTATCATTCTGGTTAATTGTTTCATTGATAAAAAATTCCATTAGGGGAGTTGCTTGATCCAACTTTTCCCTGAATCCATTTTCCTTTTCTCTTTGAACAAACGAGTCAGGGTCAACACCTGGAGAAAGCAATAAAATCCTGGAAGAAATCTCATTTTCCAGAAAAAGAGGCAACGATTTTATTGTTGCTTTGATTCCAGGTTTATCCGTGTCAAAAGCAACGGTGACATTACGGGTAAATCTCTTGAGCAGTTTGATTTGCCCATCTGTTAAAGCAGTTCCTAATGAGGCAACCACATTTTTTATGCCATATTGATGGAGACTTAAAAGATCAAAATTCCCTTCCACCAGAATGACAAAGTCTTCTTTGCGAATAAAAGGCAGTGCTATATTTAAGCCATAAAGACTGTTGCTTTTTTTATATATTATGGAGTCTGCTGAGTTGATATATTTAGCAACATCTTCTTCAATTGCTCTACTACCGAAACCTATTACTTTATTATTATAATTAATAATAGGGAAAATAATCCGGTTCCTGAAACAATCATAAAATTCGCTCTTTTTACCTGGTTTGATAAGCCCCACCTTTTGTGCCAATGCAAGAGGGACCTTCTTTTTTTTTAGGAAATTGAGTAATCCATCCCAATGTGGTAGTGCACATCCCAGTTTGTGCTCGATGATTGTCTCTTCTGATATTCCCCTTTTATTCAGGTAACTTCGTGCCTTTTCCCCCTCTTTTGTTTGTAGAAGACTGCTATAATATTCAACTGCCAGGTCATTAACTTTAAAGAGTGTCCCCTTTTCCCCCATTATTTTTTTTTGGGTGGGGGAATATTCTTTTTGAGGTAATTGAATGCCACATCGTTGAGCCAATCTTCTTGCTGCTTCTGGAAAGGTCAGGTGTTCGAATTTCATAAGGAAGGTAAAAACATTGCCGCCCGTACCACACCCAAAGCAGTGGAATATTTGTTTTGACTCACTGACGGTAAAAGAGGGTTCATTCTCAGAATGAAAAGGGCATAAACCCCTATGGTTTACACCAGTTTTTTTTAAAGATACATATTCTGATATTAACTGTACGATATTACAAGATTCTTTTATTTCTGCTATCTTATCATCAGGGATATAGGTCGACAAATGTGATGACTCCGCCTATCTGTCAGTATTGTAAAACTTACAGGTTGAGAAAGGGAAGCAAAGGAAGCACGAAAGTGCTGCAGTTTCCTTTTGCGACCCCATGCAAATCACGGGGTTTTCAAAGCAAACAATATAAATCGGTTGCCATATGCTTTGCAAGATATGCCAAAAAAATGAGAATAAAAACTGGAAGATTAGGGATCACAGCTATCTATTTCCCACCACCCGCAGGAATTAAAAGGAATTTAAAATAGAATGCTCACTGCTAACCCATAATTATAACTTATAGAAAATAATTGTCAAATAATAAATGCTGCACTTTTCTATTTATTAAAGTGCTGCAGGCAATTATTTTTAGCAATTAGTTGATAAATAAAGATATTTTACCGTATAGGCGTTAAATCTTTTTATTCGCTCATTGAAATGAATTCTTCTGGAAATCTTTTTTTCATCTCTTGTTTCATGAAATTTTCTATTTCTGAATCTGTTTTGAATCGATCAAGAACTTTAACAAACTCTTGAGATTCGCGGTAAGTGATTGACCTTAAGATCTTTTTTATTCGCAAAATACAAAGTGGATTCATGCTGAGCTCATCTATACCTAAGCCCAGCAGGATGGGAAGGTATAAAGGCTCTCCAGCCATTTCTCCACACATCACTACTTCAATCCCGTTGTCATGAGCAGCTTCTACTACAGTTTTTATGAGTCTGATTACCGAGGGATGGAGTGGATTATAAAGATAAGAAACGTGTTCGTTTACTCGATCTATAGCAAGCGTGTATTGAATGAGGTCGTTTGTTCCTATGCTGAAAAAGTTGACTTCTTTTGCTAGCAAATCCGCAATGGTTGCTGCAGAAGGAATCTCAATCATGATCCCTATTTTTATATGTGGATTAAAAGGCATCCCCTCTTTTTTTAGTTCATTCTTTAACTCTTCTAAAATCTCTTTTATTTGAATAATCTCCTGCACTCCTGAAATCATGGGGAAAAGCACCTTAAGCTCACCAAAGGCACTGGCTCTGAGTATAGCCCTGAGCTGTGTTTTAAAGATGCTCACCTCCTTTAAGCAGAACCTTATCGCTCTTAATCCCATAACGGGATTCATTTCCTCTGCCAGGTCAATACGAGAAAGAAATTTATCACCACCTATATCAAGAGTTCTAATGGTTACTGTATGGGGAGCAATCGTTTCGATTACCTTTTTATAAATGTTAAAGTGTTCCTCCTCAGATGGTAGTTCCTTCCGATTAAGATAGATAAATTCGGTACGGTAGAGGCCAATACCTTCTGCTCCATGTTCTAGCACAGAAGAGAGTTCTTCAACCAGCTCAATGTTTGCTAATAGCTTGATTTGGTAACCATCTGGAGTTTCTGCTGGAAGATCCTTATATTTAAAGAGCTCTTTCTCAAGCTGTTCATATTTTTGCTTCTTTTCAGAATAGTTTCTTAGGGTTTCAGGTGCCGGCCTTATAATCACCACTCCAATGGTCCCATCTACAATAATGGTATCACCATTGTAGACCTCTTCGGTAACCTTTTCTAACCCCACCACTGAGGGAATTTCCAACGCCCTGGCCATGATGGCAGTATGAGAAGTTTTACCCCCTGTATTAGTTACAAAGCCCATCACCACATCCACATCCAAGTTAGCGGTGTCAGCAGGAGAGAGATCATTAGCTACAATGATGGATTTTTCTTTTATATTTGAAAGGTCTTGCCTCTTTCTTCCCAGGATGTTTCTTGTTATTCGTTCACCAATGTAATCGATATCTGACTTCCTCTCTTTTAAGTATTCATCACCTACATCATCAAAGCTCTTACTTAACACACGCATGGTGTCTCTGACCGCTGAGGCAGCATCAATCCTTTTCTCCTTGATGGTGCTAATAATGTTTTCGGTGAGCAGTTTGTCTTCTAATATGAGTATTTGGGCATCGATAATGTAACGTGCTTCTTTACGTTTTGTATGTTCTACCTCTTTTTTTATAATAAGCAGCTGTTGCTTTGATTCCTTAAGAGATAGCTTGAATCGATTAATCTCCCGGTTGATTTCATCTTCGGTGTTAAGCAGAATGGTAGACACCTCTATCTCGCTAGGATAGAAAAGGAAGGCCTTTCCAATAATAATACCAGGAGAGACCCCTATCCCCTTCAGTAAAAGATCACTTTTTATTGATTCCACGATTTATTTTTCCTCGAAATTGCCAGCGATCAATCTTTCCAATTCTTCTAATGCCTGGTCAGCATCCTGACCACAGGCTTTGATGGTAATTGTAGAGTTTTTGGTTGCATTTAATGTGGTTATTGCAATGATGCTTTTACCATCAACCTGCACACCATCTTTCTCCACAGTTATATCGGATTTATATTTGTTTGCTGTTTTTACCAGCAATCCTGCTGGCCTTAGATGAAGACCAAGTTTGTTCCTAATGATACATTCTTTGGTTTTTCCCTGCCCTTCTACCATATTTAACACTACCTGTCAACGTGAGTGGTCTCTGGAATTCATTCAGATGTCAGGAAACCCCAGAAGTGATCTTCAAGAAGGGGAAGGGGTTCCAGAAACCAGAATGGTAATTTCCCCTTTGATGGTTTTATCTTCCAAAAACTCTATAACTTCAGAAATTTTTCCCCGAATCACCTCCTCGAAAATCTTGGTTAATTCTCTGGCAATAACAATTTTTCTGTCTCCCAGTACCTCTAAAATATCTTTTAAGGTTGAAAGCAGTCTTCGCGGTGATTCGTAAAAGATCAAAGTTTTTGGTTGGTCTTTTAGAGAGAGAAAGAAGTTCCGTCTTTTGCCAGATTTGCGAGGTGTAAATCCTTCAAAGATGAAGCTGTCAGTAGGAAGACCTGAGGCACTTAAAGCGGCAATTAAAGCTGTCGCACCAGGAATTGGGATAACCTTAATATTGTTTTCTATGGCAAGCTTGGTGAGTTTATAACCAGGGTCAGATATGGTAGGTGTGCCCGCTTCAGAAACAATTGCAATATCTTTCCCCTTTTTTAATTGTGCAATGAGAGACTGGGCCTTTTTAAAACCACTATGTTCAAAATAACTGGTGAGGGGTGTTTTAATTTGATAGTGGTTGAGTAATTTCTTCGTTCTTCTGGTATCTTCAGCGGCTATGAGGTCAATCTCTTTAAGCGTATTCAGTGCTCTTAACGTTATGTCTTCCAAATTCCCTATGGGAGTAGATACAATATAAAGCGTGCCAGATGTGGCTTCTGAGACATTTTGTTTCATTGAACTAAATTTAGTACCTTGGCAGACGAGATGCTGGATATGTTTTATCCGGTTTGTATTTTATCCTGTATTGAGCAACCAGTATCCAGTATCATTTTGATAGTCGCATTATGTCCTAAAGTTCGCCGGGCCGTTTAATAACAGAGCGAATTTTAATAAACAAAGCTACCACCTTTTATCCGATTTATCAAATGTATTTTACCTCGTTAGAAAATAGTCCTGCCATTAATATCAAGATTTCTAACGGGGTTCATGCTCCTTCCAATTGATTGCTATGTGAAATAGCAGTTGTAAGGGATAGTATTTTTGTGATATATGGGCAGTAGTCAAAGTAATAATACTAGTGCCTCATATCGTAATTTCCAATACTCACATTAACAACTAACTGTCATTGCGAGGAGCATAGTGACGAAGCAATCTCGTCAAATAAACCTCGAAACGTGACTCGCAATCTTCAGAAATGAGATTGCCACGCCCTTCGGGCTCGCAATGACTGTAATTTTAGGTATATGCGGATTTATGATACTGGATACTTGATGCTGGATAGAAAAAAAACGGATTTTTAAATGGGGACAATCGGGTGAGTTGGGAAGGGATTATACTGGTTATAGGGGGATATATTGCGGGGTCTATTCCTACAGGAGTGATTTTATCCAAACTCTTTGGCGCAAAAGATGTTCGCCAGGAGGGAAGTGGAAATATTGGAGCAACCAATGTATATCGGGTATCAGGAGCAAAACTGGGCATCCTTACCTTATTGGGAGATGTGGCGAAGGGAACTATTCCTGTTGCCCTGACCTGCTCTCTAATGGATAGTGAGATGTGGATTGCAGCAGTGGCTCTCTCCACTTTTCTTGGTCACCTCTTTCCCATCTTCCTTAAGTTCCGCGGAGGTAAAGGAGTTGCTACCGCTATAGGGATTTTTTTAGTAATTGCACCGCTTGTGCTACCATGTGTGATCGTCATTTTTGTTCTGGTAGTTCTGAAATGGAAATACGTTTCTCTAGGATCTTTAACCGCATCAGCATTACTCCCCATATTCATTTGTGTGACAGGTTATCCTGTTATTTATGCAGATCTAAGCCTGATTATAGGATGCTTGATCTTTTACCGCCATTGGAAAAATATTAAGAGGTTGCGGGAAGGAGTGGAAAAGAAAATATCAAGGACCAGGAGTTGATTTTAGTAGGATTTAATAACATAGGGAATTTCTTTTTCGTAGGACAGGGTTTTGGAATGAATTGTTCCGAGTTACGGGTTACGAGTTGCGTGTTAAGAAAAAAGAAAGGATGTTGTTAAACCCGCAACACTTTGTTTTTGAGAAAATAGTTTTTTGCGAATATAAAATGGTTTGTATCTGCGTTCGGATTTAAGATGACTTTATAATTTTTTCAGCCGCCGTAAAAGCTTTCTCCTGGATTTAGGCAGTTTTTTTGCAGGTCCCTTCTTCTTGGTAGAAAGGTGGGTTAAAGGTTCCTCATCATCATTTTCTTCTATCCCTTTCATACTGCTAAAAAATGAGAATTCCATTTTTCCATCAAACGAGTGCGAAGTGATTACCTCACAACTTCTGTTTTTACAGAAATTGGCAATCTCTCGATCTGAGGTAACAACTATCAGTTCCTCCTTGCAATTTGAAACAAACCTTTTTATTACCTCATCTGCTTTTTCACCTCTTTTTGAGTAAATAATATCTATTCCTTTCTCTTTGGTGCGTTGCTCAGTGAAGTTGCCTTCTTGCCATCCGTCAAACACTACTAAAATAGGATGACGTTTGAGTCTGCGGTAATGAGCCAGTTTTTCTATCAGTTTTTCTCTTCCTTTTGTGATATCTAAAGAATCGAACGAACGAAGGGTAGAAGATTGTCTAATCAGATTGTATCCGTCTATGATTATGCGAAGAGGCATCTGCTTAGCTTAGTTAGTATTGTACAACCTCCAGCTGGAGTTTCTACTTTTTAAGAAGGAGAGTTGTGTTCCCTTCCTAAGTAAAACAGCATAAAGATGGCAATGGGAATCAATATCAGGGCAATAGCTTGGGTAAGTGTGATGGATCCCAGAATGAGAAGTCCTCTATCATCTCCTCTTAAGGGTTCAATGATCAACCGTCCTGCGGCATAGAGGAGCATATAGAGAAAGATAAGTTGTCCCTCACCTTTTTTATATCTACGGAAGGCAATAAGAATTAAAAAGACAAGCAGTGCCTTAAAAGATGAATAGAGCTGAGTGGGGTGGAGGGGCACTCCCAGTTTTGCTAAACTGTGGGGATGGGTGAAGGTAATAGCCCAGGGTAAATCAGTTAGTTTACCATAACAACAACCTGCGAAAAAACATCCAATCCTCCCTATAGCTTCTCCAATGGCCAGACCTGGAACCAGGAGATCGCAAGTTTTCAAGAAGGGTAAGTGGTGCTTTTTAAGGTATAAAAAGCAGGTGGCAAAGGCACAAATAAAACCACCATAAAATACCAGTCCTCCACGCCAGATCATTAGCGTTTCAAGAGGATGACGGAGATAGTATGTTAAGTTTAGTACTATATAAAATATACGAGACCCTATGATTGCAGCAATAAGGAGATAGAAAGCGAGGTCTAGTATTTGCTGTTGATCGTAGCCCTCTTTTCTTGCCTCATGTGTTATCAGGATAATTCCCAGCAGGGCTCCCAAAGCAATGCACACACCATAAGTGTGGATGGTAAAGTTTCCTATTGTCAGTATGTCTGGATACATGGCATCTCGAGAATTATAAAATTTATTTTTCTCTGTACACTAACTTACAAGATGTTGTTTTTTTAGCAAAGTTTGATGCTCTCGTAAAAAAGTCCAATTTGCACCTTGTTTGTCATTCCTGCCCCGTATCAAGTACGGGGTAAACTCCAGCAGGAATCCAGTGATTTCAGGTTGTTATGGACTCCCGCTTTCGCGGGAGTGACTCGGTTTTTGGCTTTTTACGAAACCGATAAGTTTAGTTTAATTCTTCGAGTACTGGTTATAATTGTTTTGGTTGTTGCTCTGCGTTCTCTGCGGTGAATGTTTACTGTAATGGGAACTTTTTTGTGAATATTCCAATTATAAGTAATACTAACCCTATAGAGATAGCAGAATCAGCACAGTTGAAAGCTGGCCAGTGATAGTTATGCCAGTGAAAGTCAATGAAATCGACGACCTCTCCCCATCTTACTCTATCAATAAGGTTTCCCAGAGCGCCACCCAGGATAAGAGATAGTGTAACAGTTGCATAGGTTTGTTTACCTTTTAAACTGCTTAATAAATAAAAAATAAAGGCTATAGCAAATAACGAAGTAATAATGAGCAGGATCACTCGTGTTCCACCTCCTTGTCCAGCGAGTAGTCCAAAGGCAATACCTTTATTTCTAATATATACGATTGTGAGATAGTGTTCTATGAGATCTAAAGATTGGTGTAGAGCAAAAGACTTTATAATCAGGTATTTTGTGCACTGATCGAGAATAATGACCGAAAGGGATACAACGATAGTTAAGAGGTATTTCTTGTGGATACTAAATTTCATGATGTTAACTGTTGCCTTTTGACTACCTGTGCACATCGACAGCAGATGGCAGGGTGGTCTCTATCTTTGCCGACAGTGTCACTGTATTTCCAGCATCTCTCGCACTTTTTAGCAGGGGTTCTTACGACATCCACTTTGAGACTATCTAAAGAAGCCTCCAGAGACAGGTCTTTCCCGGAAGATGCTTTGGAAATAGTAACCTTTGAAACGATGAAGAGATCTTCCAGTATATCTTGACAGTCTTTAAGGAAGAGAAATAGTTTGTCAGGAGCTTCAAGGTTTACCTCTGCCTCCAGTGAGTTACCAATGGTCTTTTCCGCTCTTTTCTCTTCAAGTACTTTTAGTACCAAATCTCTTGTCTGAAAAAGTCTTTGCCACTTCTCATGGAGTTGAGTATCGGAGTATATTTGATCAAGCTGGGGAAATCCTGAAAGGTGAACACTATCCTCTCTTTCTCCATCTGGGGGCAGGTATCTCCAGAGCTCTTCTGCGGTAAAGGGCAAAATGGGAGCCATCAGTTTTACCAGTGTAGTAAGAATGTGAAACAATGTGGTTTGGGATGCTTTTCTTTGGTTCGTATCAGCAGCAGAGCAATAGAGTTTATCTTTTAAGATATCCAGATAGATAGCACTCATGTCAGTAACGCAGAAGTTGTGTAAAAGGTGATAGATGGTGTGGAATTCATAAGATGCGTAAGCCTTAATTACTCTGGCAGTGAGATGATAGAGTTGATGGAGTGCCCAGCGGTCGATCTCCTCCAAATTCTGGTAATCTACCTTCTGATTAGGGTCGAAATCATGGAGGTTTCCTAAGAGAAAACGACAGGTATTTCTGATTTTGCGGTATGATTCAGAAAGTCGTTTCAAGATTTCATCTGAAATTCGGATGTCTTCTCGATAATCTTCTGAGGCTACCCATAGTCGAAGCACATCAACTCCATAAGCTTTGATTACTTTTTCAGGTGCAATTACATTCCCCTTGGACTTAGCCATTTTCTCGCCTTTGCCGTCCACGACAAAACCATGGGTTAAAACAGACTTATAAGGTGCCTGGTTTCTGGTCTCTACTGAAGTGAGGAGGGAACTATGAAACCACCCCCGATGCTGGTCACTTCCTTCAAGGTACATATCCGCAGGATAGGCAAGATTCTCATTCTTTTCTAATACGGCAGCATAGCTTACCCCTGAATCGAACCATACATCGAGTATATCCTTCTCCCTGTCGAATTCCTTAGCCTTACACTTAGGGCAACAGGTGTTGGGTGGTAATAAGCTTTTGGCATCTTCTGAGAACCAGAGATCGGCACCGGACTGTTCAAACCGATCAGCTACATACTCAATAATTTCCTGGTCTGCAATGGTGTGTTGACATTGCTTGCAGTAAAATATGGGGATGGGAATTCCCCAGCCTCTCTGGCGTGAGATGCACCAATCCGGGCGATTTTCTACCATATTGTAAATTCTCTCTCTTCCCCAATGTGGTATCCATTCTACTTTCATGATTTCTTTCAGCGCTCTTTCTCTTAAGTGATTTTGATCCATAGATATAAACCACTGCTCAGTAGCACGAAAAATAATTGGATTCCTGCATCTCCAACAGTGGGGATAAGAGTGGGTGATGGTCTCTTCTCTCAGAAGGGCATTGACCTCTTTAAGTTTTTGATTGATAGCTTTATTGGCTTTAAATACAAACTCTCCCGCGAAGAAATCCACCTCCTGAGTAAATTTCCCGTCATCATCTACTGGAGTATAAATATCAAGATTGTACCTTAGCCCTACTTCGTAGTCTTCCTGCCCGTGTCCTGGAGCGGTGTGAACACATCCAGTGCCAGCTTCCAGGGTGACGTGGTTGCCTAAAATGAGCAATGATTCCCGATTGATGAAAGGATGACGGCATTTGAGACCTTCAAGAGTTGAACCAGAGAAGGTAGTAAGAATCTGATACTTGTCAATCTCCAATTCTGCCAGGATTCTCAAAAGTAAGCCTTCGGCAATGATGTAGACCTCGTCTCCTACCTCAACTGCCGCATAAGTGAAATCGGGATGGAAACAGATAGCAAGATTGGCAGGAATAGTCCAGGGGGTGGTTGTCCAAATGATGACAAACACATTTTTCCCTTTGAGAGAGGGAACAACCTCACTGATATCAGAGAGAAGAGGAAACTTGACATAAATAGAGGGAGAAGAAGAATCTTGGTATTCTACTTCTGCCTCTGCCAGAGCGGTTTTGCAGGAAGCGCACCACTGGATGGGTTTTTTCCTCTTATAGATACTGTTGGTAGAAACAAATTTTCCAAATTCCCTCACGATTGTTGCTGCATAGCTATTGTTCATGGTGAGGTAGGGGTGTTCCCATTCTCCAAGAACACCCAATCGTTTAAACTCTTCTCTCTGGATATCAATAAATTTCTTTGCATACTCACGGCAGAGCTTTCTCTTTTCTAATGTTGAAACCGATTGCTTCTTTGCACCCAACTCTTTATCAACCTGATGTTCAATAGGCAGTCCATGGCAGTCCCATCCAGGAAGATAGTCGCTCCGAAAACCTGCCATAATCTTGGACTTTATAATAATATCTTTTAAGATTTTATTTAGAGCAGTGCCAAGGTGTATGTGGCCGTTAGCGTATGGAGGACCGTCATGCAGGATAAATTTTTCTCGGTTCCTGGTGGCTGATTTGATCTTTGAGTAAAGATCCTTTTCTTCCCATTCTTTTAATATTTCAGGTTCCCTTTTAGCAAGGTTGGCCTTCATGGGAAAATCAGTTTTAGGTAAATTGAGTGTATCCTTGTAGTCCATCTCTTCCAACCTAAAAGTAACGCAATTAACTTAGGGGTTTACTTTTTGATAATAATATCTTCGTTTTAGATTTTGGTAATTTGAATTTGTTTCGAGTTTCGTGCTTCGGCCCGCCCTGGCGCAATTTTGTTAAAAGACTTTGAATGTTGATTCCGCAATCCGAAATCAGAAATCCGCATTTGCTTAATCCAGTATCAAGTGTTTTACCTCCAGGATCTTATCCACCCGGGCATTAACAAAGAGGCGTCCTGAACACACTGGGCAGCTACACTAACTAACATATATTTTCTTATTGTCAAGGAGAAACCCGGCTAGATGTCGAGTAAATTACGAACATTATAATGGGGCCAGTTAAGTTTTTCAAGGCTTTTTGGGATTACAGTGAAATTTGCAAAGGTAAAAATAAGAATGTAGTTTTTAAAACCAGTAGCGGAGGGAGGAGAAGAGATAAACATTGGTCAAGGCAATGAATTTCAAAATTTTATGTATGTTCCCCTTTCCATGTAATTTTGCCTGTAAGCAAAATATTAAGCTATTTTTTTTGCTTACAGGCAAAAAAATGCGTTAGTA
>RCNB010000984.1_pt1 | contig 18319 bp, 12 predicted proteins | sample 2041321 | NCBI WGS metagenome assembly RCNB01 (sample SAMN09708232, study PRJNA481090) | Marine sediment metagenome, whole genome shotgun sequencing project. | reverse complement strand
CGAAAGGTGCCAGCGCAATACCAAATGAAAAATTTATGAATGCGGTATTCTCATGAATAACAAGAGCAAACTAACCCCACTTCCACCTGACCGGGCTTTGCCCGGATGGTGTTTCGTTTCAAATTAATTCGGACCACTTATGATATTTCTTAAGTAATAGTTTTGCCCCATATGCTTAAAATTTATTCTGTATATCAGATCGGTGTTTATCTCCCCCTTTTTCCTGCCGTTGGGGGGACATGGGTCTATTGTTTCCAACCGGTTGACACCTTTGTCAATTTAAGGCTGCAAATCTTAGCTTAGACTCACCCCCATGTCACAAAAATTGTTTAAACTCGCTTAATCTGGCTTAATGGTGCTTAAAGGAAAACTTGGTTTTACAGGGGAAAAGTGGCACGCCCGGAGGGATTTGAACCCCCGACCTTTGGATTCGAAGTCCACCGCTCTATCCACTGAGCTACGGGCGCACTTTCAAAGTGGCAATATTATAGTAGATTTTCCAGTTAAACTAAGCAAGATTTTTTTTAAGTGGTATCAGTATCTTTGGCCATTTCCTTGATTTTTTCTTCCGTTGGCTTCTTGCCTTCAGCTCCAGTTTGGCTCTCGCTCAGGATGCGGTCAAAGGCAGTCAGGCCACCGAGGGCACCAAGTCCCATAGTCTCCACAGCCGTGCTGGGAACTATGATCATGGACCCCTTCTGTTTAAGTCCTTCAAAGACCATGTTCATTGCTCGGAGGTGAAGAGCGACTGGATTTTCCTTGTAGTGGACTGAGGCATCTGCGAACTTCTCGGCAATCTCAGTTTCAGCTTTGCTCAGGATGATGCGGGATTGGCGCTCGCGCTCGGCCTGGGCCTTTCGACTCATGGCATCCTCCAGCCCCTTTGGGATGATGATATCCCTGATCTCCACTGACTGAACCGTAATTCCCCAGGCATTCGTCTTGGCGTCCAACACCTGCTGGATTTCCCCACCCAGTCTGTCTCTGTGAGAAAGCATATCACCGAGCTCATGCTTCCCGATGGCATCCCGCAGGCCTGTCTGAGCGGAGAGAGACACCGCATCCGTATAATTCTCAACCTCCAGCACACACTTCTCAGCGTCCCAGACCATCCAGAAGGCAATGGCATCGACATTTACAGGGACTGTATCCTTGGTGAGGGTGGTTTCGGCCTTGAAGTCAGTAACGCGGATCCTCTGATCCACATAGTTGGCTACTTTGTCAATCACAGGCAGCAAGGCGAAGAGGCCAGAACCACGAAGGCCGCGGAACTTTCCAAGGCGCAGCATGACTGCCTTTTCCCACTGGTAGGCTATCTGAATGCAAGGAGCAGTTAACCCTGCCGTCACCACCGAGATCACAAGAATCCAGCTCTCGGGCCGGTGATTCAAGTAGGTCCACAATGCGGCCATGGTGGTAAACACAAGTACCGCCTCCCAGATCTGAGAGAGACGGAACAGTACCGATAGGATGAGGGCTATTCCTACCATAGTGATCACCACCTGGAGCCTAAATGGAAACACGGATAGATGGATCGTAAGTCCAATGAGGCAGAGAACCACAAGGATCATGATGTTAAGCGGGCCGAAACGGAAGTCGGCATGAAAGCTTGTGGCAAAGCGTTCCAAAGCACTTAGTTTGAAGTTGCCTAATGATTTACTCATTTTTTTCTCCTTTTTCAGCGGCTTTTCCGCTGTTTGAGGTTTTTCATAATGTCATCGAGGGTGAAGCCATAAGAGGACGCTCTCGATAATAACTCCTGGCAGATCTGATCAAGCATGCGCTGTCGCTCTACGTCGTCCTGCTTCACTTCCCTGTGGCTGACAAACGTGCCTGATCCCATTTGGGTTTCTACTAATCCTGTGAGCTCCAACTCGGTATAAGCCCGGCTCACTGTGTTCGGATTGATGGAAAGCTCTACGGCAAGCTGACGCACTGTAGGGAGTTTATAACCCGGCTCCAGCGCGCCGGTAGCAATGGCGGTCTTTACCTGATCGATGATCTGCCGGTAAAAAGGAATACCACTTTTCATATCCAGCAAGAAACTGATAGTCATTTTTGTCCTCTTATCAGATATTGTCATAATACAATAATGTTATAATACAATAATACACTTTTTTTCATATTTGTCAAGTTTTTTTTCAAACAAAAAAAAATTCTTAGGCCTAAAATTAGGCATTTCTTAGAGCTGTCTTCTTTAAAGTCAACTGCTGTAAGAGTCTGATGCTCTGTGTAGAGACTCTTCCCATGTGCCAATACGTGCCAAAAAAAATGTGGAATCGAGGTTTATCTTTTCAAAAAAGAATGGATATTAACGTTCTATTTATTTTATGATCTTTTTGATTGTCCAAACAAAGGGTCTGAGGCATATTCTGACAAATGCCTTGATCTGCTCCTTATCTCGGATGAAATCTGCAACATCCGGGCTGAGCTTGTAATATAACCCAACAATCTTCCTGCCAGTTGGATTTGTCATCAAGTATTTATCCCTGAAAGTGCAGAGAATCTGGACTTCATGTGCCATGGCCGAACCGAAACAGGCCGTTGCAATGGCACAGCCTCCTTTTTTGGCCTCTTCAGTTTCACTCTCATCGCTTGCCGATACCGTCGTGAAGCTCCAACTGTAATCAGATGCCATGTTGTTTCCCGCGATATCCTTTACACCGGTCGTAATTTTTGCAGTGTAGGCTATATTGTTTGAAAGATTACTTGAAGGAGTAAATGTTGCAGTGGTGCCGCTGTAGCTTACTGTGCCAGGAATATTGCTTTGGAGGCTCCTTTTTACTTTACCTACCACAGAGATTTCGTCTATAAAACTCAGCATTTTTAAAATATTGCTTTCGCTTTGGCTGAGGGTGAATGTATCTGTCGTTACGGTCGATGGATCCATCGCCTCGCTGAACGTTGCAGATGCAGAAGTGGTTATGGCAACTCCAGTGGAACTCGATCCAGGGCTTGTGGAATTTACCGTGGGTGCTGTGGCATCTGCAACCTTCTCAAAATAACAAAGCCTAGGGTCAGACTTGCCATAGCCGCTCACAATCTTTTCTCCATCTTCAGAGATACGTACATTCATCACAGAATGCCAATACGGATGCTCTGAAATATCGATGGGGGCATCACCGGTGTGGCGCCATAGTACATTTCCGTCTGAATCATACAATACCGTGTTATAATTTCCTCCCCCAACAATTATGTATTTTCCATCAGGTGTTACGTCTATGCCATCATGGCCGGCTCCACCTCCGTTTTCACTTCCAGGCACAAAGCGATACCACTGGAGTTCTCCCTGGACGTTATAGCAATACAGGTTTCCGTTATGACTTAAAGCAATAACGACCGATCCGTCGGTGGACATTCCTCCGTAGGTTAGAACTCTGAGCTCTTTCCTCCACATCAGTTTCCCGTTACCATTAAACATGGAGAGGCAACCGCCCTTATCGGGAACCACGATCTGCGATCTGTCGGTTGTGGGACGTATAATATAAGGTAAGCCAGTGTCCTCGTTACGGCGCCAAACCCGTGTGCCTCCGAGGGTAAACATTTGAAGGGGTGGCCCGAGCAGGACATGCTGGCCGTCATAAGTAAATGTTGTCTGGCGTACACGTATCCGTCCCATGTCATAACTCCACTCTTCGGCACCGGTCAGAGTGTTGTAGAGGATAAAGCTCTTGTTTCCACCAGATGGGCCTGTGGCGATATATCGATTGTCGTTTGAAAATTTTATTGTAGTTGACTGGGAAATTATGTTTTTTTTCCAAACTTCGTTGCCAAAAGCATCCCATAAGTAGCAGCTGTTGGTGCCACTGGCATGAGTTGCACATGCAACATAAGAACCGTCGCTAGCTACATCGATGGCCCAGCTCTGGTCATCCAGCGATTTTGACCAGAGGATTTTCCCTTCATTGTCAAGAAATGGTATCGATGTTGGGAGCGTGGCAGGATCACCCGAGTCGGGATGTTTCCCCATGGCCACAGCAAAGCGATCCCATGCGTCTGTGACCGCGATACCCCATACTCCAGGGGAAGAGAGCGCCGTTTCCCATTTAAGTTCATAATTAACGGGGGTATCTAAGGGAGTTAGGCTTATATCGAGGGAAATAGGGCTGGATTGCTGAGGTTTCACAAACGTGTTATGCACGAATGTCCGGTATCCCTTTTTCTGAACCACAAGCATGTATCCAGGAACTGAAAGATATGGAGAATAGAAATTGTTCAGCACATCGACATCCCAACAAGACATCCTGTAGAATCCATCAGAATCAGCAGTTTCGATCATGTCATAGGGCATAATTCGAGTGTTATACCCAAGCCAGAGCGTGACATGAGCCTCTGGTATCGGATTGCCCGTAGCCGCATCGGTTATGGTTCCTTCCACAGTGGCATTATTCTGGGTATGCAATGATGATGAGATCTGGGGCAGCCAGATTACGGTAAATGTAATATTCAGAGTTCCTCGATACTGATCTGATTCGACTTCATAAGTAAAAGTACCCTCACTTTTTTCTGATGATACACATCTCGGCAATAAAAACCTGATATCGCCTTCTTTGCCAGGAAGTGGTTGTGTGGGCCCTCCCGATGGGGCTTCCCATCCTTTTGGCAAAGCCGAAATCAAGCTGAAAGAGAAATTGTTGTTGTTGCCTTTTAAATCTTTAACATGTGCCCATATGCCATGGGCAGTAAAATCATCTAGAATCACGTATGTGTTAGAATTCAGAGTAATCTCTAAGGAGGAGTTAGAGAAAGTAATCGGACTACCTGTTTCGAGGGGGATGACATCAAGAAGTTGCCACCATGAAGGTATAACATCGACGAAATCATCTGGGGGAAAAGTTGTCACTGTAGAGGTGTTGCCCGTTACAGGTCCGCTGTTGCCGGCGGCTAGGCCTCCGGTAGATTGGAATCCAAAAAAAATGATACAGAACAAACAGACGTATCCAAAAGCCTTTATGATCCCATTTATTTTTTCTATCATTTCATACGAAACTTTCGAAGTGAGGCCTTAGACGAATATAAAAGCAATATTTATGCCAGTTTTTCAGGTTTAATATAATATGGGAAGGCGAATTGTATATAACGCCATAAATAATTGCGTATAGACAGCCTTTCATTTATACTAAGAGCAGAAAGGAGCGAGTTATGCGCAGACTTGAAATTAAAGAGACGGATATCAAACAAATCGCAGTTCAGCAGGAAATCCTTAGGTCTAGGGAATCGAGATATGATCATCGTCTCCATGGAATCCTGCTGATCTGCAATGGGTTCAGCTGCAATAAAGTCGCAGAACTCTTTGGTCATAGTCCTCGCACTGTTCAATATTGGGTGCGCCAGTTTGAAGATAGCGGTTTTGCAGGCCTGGAGGAGACTCAGCGTCAGGGTCGCCCTAAGAGGATTAAAGAAGACATCCTTAAAGCAATCGCTCAACACTTATGCCAATCCCCGCGTGAAGTGGGATATAGTCAGAACTTTTGGGATGGAAAACTTCTTAGCCGTCACCTACAGGAAAATTTTGGCATATCCCTTGGTGTCCGGCAATGTCAGCGTTTGTTCCGCCAGTTGGAATTGCGCTGACAATGCCATTCGCCGTTTATGCGAATTTAGATAAGGCGCTATTGGTAAATATCTATAGGCAATTAAACCGAAATAAAATGGCGGTTGAACAAAACTCTTTAGCTTATTTTTACTTTTTCTCTCAAATCTATTGATTTTTTTCCATAGTTTATGGAATTTTTTCAATTATCTACCGCCAACGTCATCTGGCAGCACACTGGATTCAACGTTCACAGTCAAGTTAGGATTAGATCCAAGAGAGAGGAGACAAATACATGATTCGACCTGTGCTGTCTTTGAAGCTGCTTTTTGTCGATTCGAGGACGAAGTCTATCTTAAACCCCATGGTTTGGAGATTTCGGTTGATTTGTTTCGCTTTTCTAGTCATTGACTTAATCGTTTTGGATGTGATACTCGTATTTCAAGATGTCAGCGGATGGAAACAGGATGAAAGACAACATATCAAGGCGCGAGTTTTTAGAACGGAGCGTTTATACCGGGGCTGCACTGACTTTGGCTGTATCCGGGTGCGCTATGGGAAGCCAAACAGGCAAGAAGCCAGGCAAACCAAATATCGTCTTTGTGCTTACTGATCAATGGCGGGCTCAGGCCACTGGGTATGCCGGTGATCCCAATGTGAAGACGCCCAATTTGGATGCTTTGGCATCCCGGAGCATCAACTTTGAGAATGCGGTCTCGGTCTGCCCAGTCTGCACGCCCTATCGCGCTTCGCTGATGACGGGCCGGTATCCGCTCAGCACAGGAATGTTCATGAACGATCTCTATCTGCCGAGCAAAGAGCTGTGCATGGCGGAGATATTCAAAAGGGCCGGCTACCAGAGGGCCTATATCGGAAAATGGCATCTTGACGGACATGGCCGCGATGTCTTTATCCCCAGGGACCGCCGCCAGGGCTTTGACTACTGGAAGGTGCTGGAATGTACCCATGAGTACAACGAATCCTACTATTACGCCGGCGATGACCCGACCAGGCGCAAGTGGGAAGGCTATGATGCCTATCCCCAAACGCAGGATGCTCAGAAGTACGTCCGGGAACATGCGAAAGGCGATAAGCCGTTCCTGCTGGTCATGTCCTATGGCGGCCCTCACTTTCCCCATCACTATGCGCCGGAGGAACTCAAGCAGCAGTATCCAGTTGACTCCATCAAGCTGCGGCCCAATGTGCCGGAAGAGATGAAGGATCAGGCCCGGAAAGAAGCGCAAGGGTACTACGCCCATTGTACCGCCCTGGACGGCTGCGTCGGGGATCTTTACAAGGCCCTGGAAGAAACCGGGACGGCAGAGAATACGATCTTCGTCTTTACCTCCGATCATGGCGAGATGCTCGGATCGCAGAGGCAACCTTCCAAGCGAAAGCAACGTCCCTGGGACGAATCTATTCGTGTTCCTTTTCTATTATGTTATCCTGCGATCAGCGGCCATAAGGGGCGTTCGGTGAAGGCGCCGATCAACACGCCTGATATCCTGCCGACGCTGCTGTCACTTGCGGGAATTGAAGTTCCAGAGACGATAGAAGGAGAGGATCTTTCACGCTTTATTCTGAACAAGAAGTTGGATGAAGATCGGGCCGCTCTGTTCATGAATGTATCCCCCTTTGATTCCCCTGACAGACAAGCATTCAGAGGCATCCGTACCTCACGGTTTACCTATGTCCGCAATTCAGACGGCCCGTGGCTGCTGTATGACAACCAGGTTGACCCATACCAAATGAAAAACCTGGTTGGCACAGATGAACATACCGATTTGCAGAAAAAGCTGGGGGATATGCTTCAATCCAAACTCCAACAGACAGGTGATGAATTCCACCCAAAGGAACACTACCTGGAGGAATGGGGATATACAGTGGATAGTAATGGAGCTATTCCGTACTTCTTCGAGGGCAACAAGCCGGAAAATTTCAAGGTGCAGAGCCCCATGAACAAGCCAAAGAAATTCTAGATAACATCTCATGAAACCATATTTCACCGCACCAGCCAGAACCATCCTGGCCCTGGCGGTCATCTGTGCGTTTATCGGTTGTGCAGATGGGGATCGCAGACCAGCCGCCGGCATCGATGGGAAAAATGCCTCCAAATCAAACTCATTTCATACGATTTCACCGGAAGCATTTATGAATCCTCCTCTGGAAGCAAGGCCGGGGGCATACTGGTGCTGGCTGAACGGCATTGTTGATCATGAGCAGATGACACGCGAAATGGAAGAGGCCAAGGCGCTGGGTATGCGCGGTTTTGAGATCTGGGATGTCGGCGTATACCGGCCTGTAAATATGGTTCCTACCGGTCCGGCTTTTCTTGGCGAAGAATCCTTAAAGAATATCAGCCATGCGATGACTGAAGCCAGGAGGCTGGGACTCGAGCTCAACATGATTGCGGCCAGCAGTTGGAATGCCGGCGGTGCTTGGGTCAAAAAGTCCGATGGCAGCAAGAGGATTGCAAGCAGTTCCTTTACAGTAAGTGGACCACAAAAATGCGATACCCTGCTTCCCCTACCCTGCGATAAAGAAACCTATTATCACGACATCTCAGTGCTGGCGGTTCCACACTCCGAAGATAAAAAACTCGCCTCACTTGACCTTGGGATAGATCTGACCGGAAACATGGATGAGAAGGGAGTGCTTACCTGGGATGTCCCCGAGGGGAATTGGACGATCCTGCGCTTTGTCTGCCGCGGCACAAATCAGCGTCTGATCGTACCCAGCCCCAATTCTGATGGTCTGCTGATCGACCATCTCAACGCCGAAGCAACCGAAAGACACATGCTGCACATGATAAACATGCTGGGAGAAATTGATCCGGGACATAAAATCTTAAAGATCATGTCACATGACAGCTATGAACTAGATGCAGCAAACGACTGGACCGAGGATTTTCCCGACGAGTTCAGAAAACGGCGCGGGTATGATCCTGGCAAATACCTGCCGCTTCTGGAAGGTTGGAAACTGGATGATTCGGATGTCCAGATCCGCTTCCTGGCCGACTATCGTAAGACCGTGGGCGAGCTGATAGTGGAGCGACATTTCCGCGTAAGCCGTGAAGTTCTGAATCGTCACGGCATGGAACTCTGCGCCGAGGCAGGTCACGGCGGTTTTCCGCGGGTCGATCCGATCTGGGCACTGGGCCAGGCAGATATTCCGAGAGGTGAATTCTGGAATGGAAAGCGTTTCTGGGTAACCAAAGAGGCGGCCAGCGCTGCCCACCTCTATGGACGACGCTTCGTCGATTCGGAATCCTTCACCGGTTGGCGCCATTGGCTGGACGGCCCCCTACACTACAAGCAGCTCTTTGATGTGGCCCTTTGTGCGGGATTGAACCGCCTGACTTTCCATACCTTTACACACAATCCGCCGGAAGCGGGACTGCCAGGTTACGTTTACCATGCCGGTGAACATTTCAATGCCAGCAATACCTGGTGGAAGCAATCCGGTCCCATGCTCACTTACATGGGACGCTGCTCATATCTGATGCAGCAAGGCGATTTTGTCGCAGACGTCTGTTTTTACTACGGCGACCAGGCGCCGAACCTTGTGCCTTCCCGCCGGATCGATCCGAACATCAAGCCCCGCTACACTCTTGACAAATGTCTCCATTGCGGACGTCCTGTAGCTGTAGATTTTCGAACACTGGGCAGCGGCTACGATTACGATTATATCGATGCAAACTCGATCCTCAATCACATGACAGTCGATCCCGAAACAGGTCAGCTAATAGTAGGTACTATGAGGTACAGAGTAATGGTCCTGCCCAATCACGATCATATTAACCTCGATGTATTACAAAAAATCCGTGAGCTCGTAAAACAGGGCGCAGCCATAGTCGGATCCGTTCAGCCGATACGCACCAATTCTCTTACCGATTATCCTTCGGCCAACCGGGAGGTCGCGAGAATCGGCACAGAACTCTGGGGAGCCGAAAAATCAACCGAAGATACAGCCCCCCGCAGCCTGAAATTTGGTAAAGGCACGGTTTACACCAATGGGACTTCGCGTCAGGTGCTGACACAAATGGGCATTAAACCCGACTTCACAGTGCTGAAAGGCGGTTCACAAGAGGGACCGGACCGGGTCGATTACATCCACCGCCGCGCTGATAATGCCGACGTCTATTTTGTCTGCAATGGTGCAGAGGAAACCAAAACGCTGCTCTGCCGGTTCCGTGATGCTGAAGGAAGGCCGGAAATCTGGTACCCCGTCTCCGGTGAAATATGTTCGCCAAAGGCAGTCAACCGCCAGCCCGACAACTCCTGCAACATTGAGCTGGAGCTTCCGGCGATCGGTTCGGTTTTCGTAGTATTCCGCCGCGATGGTCAGGCTCCGAAAAAAACCGGTAATCTCTTTGGAGACACATCCGCAAAAAGGACTCCAATCAACGGGAAATGGACGGTGAAGTTCCAGCCCGGAAGGCTTGCACCCGAATCTGTTGAATGGAACGAACTGATTGACTGGACAAGTTCGGAAGAGCCCGGCATCAAGTATTTTTCAGGCACCACCACCTATTCTATCCAGTTTGTTATGCCAGAAGCCGCTGCCGGAGATTTCTGGTTGGACCTCGGCAAGGTAAACGAAGTTGGCGAGATCAGTATAGACGGGCAAGATCTCGGAACCGTCTGGACCTTTCCTTTCCGCGTAAAAGTTCCGGCAAAAAGGCTCAGTAAAGGCTCCCACATACTCGAGGTAAAAGTCACGAACGTCTGGAATAATCGCCTTGTAGGCGATCAATTCCTTCCCGAAGAAGAGCGCATAACCCGCACCAACATGCAGGGACAACACACAAAGAAAAGCCCGCTGGTTCCCTCGGGTTTGTTGGGACCGGCAACTCTTCTACCAGTAAAGCAAAACGGAGATTAGAATGATAACACGACGGGATTTTGCAAAAGGCCTATGCGTGGGTGCGCTCAGCGGAGTGCTGGTTCCTTCTCTGGTGAAAGCCAGAGTGGGATCTGCTCTTTCCCGCAAACCCAATATTATCATCATTTATGTGGATGACCTTGCGATGGGAGATGTTGGTGCGTATGGGTGTCCGGATTTTGCGACCCCCAATATTGATTCGTTGGCGACAACGGGTGTGAAACTGACGAACACGTACACGATCAATGTCCCTTGCAGCCCAAGCCGCTGCGGACTCATGATGGGCATGTATACTCAGCGGTTCGGAAAGTATGGCCTTTCGCGTGGTGTGCCGATTCCGGACGATAAGCCGACCATGGCCGAAACACTCCGTTCAGCCGGCTATGAGACTGGTTTTGTAGGAACGGAAAAGTGGGACATCGGAAGATGGGACCAGGGGGCACTTGACCGCGGGTTCATGGAAATGGGCATGCATCCGCCGCGGGTTGAAGGCAAAGCATACTTCGGGGGGGGCTCCTCCTATATTGGTGTGGACGGTTCGTATCTTACCGAGGTGGAAGGCCAGTATGTTCTCGAGTTTCTTGAGCGCCATGGAAAGAAGAAGGGCAAGCCGTTCTTCATGTACTTCACGCCGTTAGCCGTACATGTTCCCCACCAGGAAGTTCCGGACAAGTATTTGAAGCGGCTCTCCCCTCAGCATGCTGGCGGAAAGTACTCGAAACGACAGTACCTGGGTGCCAAGCTCCTGGCGCTGGATGATCAGATAGGGTTGATCGTGAAGAAGCTTCGTGAACTGGGCATTGCAAAAGATACGATGATCATGTTCAGCAGCGACAATGGCGGAGATCCCGAAGCGGACAGCAGACCCGACCCCTATCGCGGCGGTAAAAGAGGCGCAAACATGCAATGGGAAGGCAATTTCCGAATGCCCACAATCCTGACCTTCCCCGGCACATTACCAGCGGGCAAACAATACCACGGCATGGCAAGCACGATTGACTTCTATGCAACCGCCGCAGCAGCGGCTGGAGTTGCGCTTCCCGAGCATTGCGAGGGCAAGGACTTGCTGCCGCTGCTTCTTGGAAAGACACAACCGAATCCCGATGAAGCGCTGTTTTGGAACACAAGTGGAGTGCAGGCAGCCCGTTGGAAACAGTGGCGACTGGTCAGATACCAGGAGGAGGCGACCTGGCGACTCTATGACATCAAGAACGATCCTGCCGAGAAGACTGACCTTTCGGCAAGACACCCGGAGATAGAGAGAGAGATAGACAGGCAGTATCATGCATGGCTGAAGCAAATGCCTCAGCCCTGTTTGCCAGTAAAGCCCCCTGAGAACATGCTCCCCCATACTCACAGCGGCAACCATGCCCGCCGCCCCTTTGGGCGCGGGTGGATGACCGTTGAAGAATGGAACAAGATCAAGAATGATCCAACCCTGTGGAGCGAGATGCACATGCGTCGCAAGATGCTGCGAGCGCAAAACAAGAAACGACCAACAACACCTTGCACTGTAATCGGCAATCCGCGCTTTCAGCGCGTCTTCCCGAGCCAGTGAAGGCAAGCGTGATACTTTAATAAATTGAAAGGTAAAAAAATGAAAAAGAGTGATTTACAAAAATACTGCATGGTATTTTGCTTAACTGTGTTTTTTCACCTTGGTTTTGTCTATAGTGCCCCAATTGCAAAGAATACAAAAGATACAAAACCTGTTGCGTGGTGGAATTTCAATTCATGTAATTCAGGAATCATTACTGATGAAGTTTCGAATGTTAAAGATTCGATACAAGGAAATTTCAAGTTGGTAAATGGGACTTATGGCAGAGCTTTAAAGTTAGATGGCTTCACCACTTGTGTTACCCGTAAATCTGATATGGTTCCCAAACTTGGCGATTCCTTTGCTTTTGAAGCTTGGATTGCTGCTGCTACTTATCCATGGAACTGGTGCCCAATACTTGCCCAGAAAAAAAATAAAGAAACAGGATTTTATTTTGGTGTAGGGCCTCAGGGGCAGGTTGGTATTTTTGCCTCTATTAACGGAGTTTGGCAAAGTTGCGAAACGGAGGAAAAAATCGCACTAAAAAAGTGGGTTCATTTGGCAGCGACTTTTGATAAAAACTTCGGGTTTAGGATTTACATCAACGGGGAGCTGTCTGGTCAACTGAATGTTGAAGGAAAGCCCGTATTTGCAACAGAAACTGATTTGTTGATTGGAATGAACAGTGAAAAGCTAATGCCTTCAAACCCTGTAAGAACTTATGCAACACTTCCTACTTGGTACTCATTTGATGGCATTTTTGATGAAATAAAGATATATAATGAAGCACTTTCCCAAAAATCAATACAAAATAATTCGGAAAAATATAAGAATCTGAAACGTCCTGACATTCAGGAAAGAATAATGCCAAGTGGACCAAAAGGTAAAGGTAAGTTTGGTGCGTATTATACCGAGTTGAAATACTATGAAGAATGGGATGCTCTATTTAGAGTTGGATCATATTCCGATGTTGTTGTTCAGTTTGATGATTCCCCAATTCGCGTCGTATTTTGGAGAGGCACCAGGTATTCTCCGGCCTGGGTAATGGAAAACGGACAATGGATGGCAGATCAGAGTGCTGAGTATTTTGATACGATTAATGGTTGTTTCGAACATATGCTAGACCCACATTGCCTTTATTCGCATGTACGTATTATTGAAAATACTCCTGCAAGAGTTGTGGTTCACTGGAGATATATTCCTGTTAGTGTGCGAAAACAACTATCGCAGGTTGATAAAAAAACAGGATGGTCTGATTGTATTGACGAATATTATACTTTTTACCCTGATGGGATAGGTATCAGGAAGGTTGTGCAATATACTTCAGGAGAACCGTTGGCACCTTCAGAGTCAATAGTGCTGTGTCAACCCGGAACAAAACCGGAAGACAATGTGTTTCTTGATGCGATGACACTTGTGAATCTTAAAGGAGAAAACCACACCTATTCATGGGCAAAAGGTGCTCCCGCTTTCAAGAAGGGGGAAAATCCCGAAAACCCTGTTATCCAGATTGTTAATTTAAAATCCCAACATAAGCCTTTCACGATATTCGAGAAGGAAAACAATATGGAAGTGTTTGGACTTGAACAACGTCTTGAGGTGTCTCATTTTCCCTGGTGGAACCATTGGCCCGTAGCGCAAAACCTATCAGATGGAAGATATTGTCAGGCCGCAGACAGACCATCTCATTTTTCACTTGCATGGGGAGGGCCTCCTTTTCACGACGAAGCAGGTAATATAATCAAAGCAAGAGCAAGCGGTAGTGAAGGAGAATTAAAAATGGTGGAAAATAATAGGGGCAAAACGGTAAAGACCTATTGGTCAAGTTGGATGTATGGGGCTTCAAAACAAACACCCAAAGAACTTGCAATCCTTGCCAGATCCTGGCTCCAACCACCTCTACTAAAAATTAAAAAAGGTAATTTCACCAACGAAGGTTACGATTTTACACAACGAGCTTATATTCTTAACTGCCCGGATAAAAACCCTGATAATTTGGAAGTGGAATTTATTGCCGGCAAAGAATCACCGATTGTAAATATATGTATGATTATAAATGGTCGGGAGGCAGATAATATCACTGTTCAAATTAATGATAAAATTTTGCAGGAAAAAAAGGATTACAGGATTGGTAGAAGAAGTGGACTCAATAGAGAAGATTTAATTATTTGGATAGAATATGAATCACTCAGCACTTCCTGGATTCATATTAGTCGAAGGTAACTCTTCAGCCGGTAAAGCAAAACTGAGATGCTGTTTAATAATAAGATGAGAAAAGGCACAAAAATAATATCAAATATTTTGGTCATAACCACACTAACCACTGTCCTGACGGCCTGCTCACGATACACCAAGAAGTCGGGAATCTATGAGATCGACACTAAAAAAGGCGATGAAGTTTTGTTAAATACAGCAAAAGTTTACCCTGGCGCCGATGAACGAACGCCATCCTAACCAACGAGGGAAGTACCGAAGAATAAAATGAAAAGTCGAATTAATGACTGAGGGCACGACAGTGAAGTCAAGAATTATTTTGTGTGGTCTGTTCTTGATTATGGCTATCTCAGGCGCAACCGGCATGGCCGAAGAGGCGGATGCGGCAGTCCGTTCGCCTCGAATCGTGAATATCATAAACTTCATCCGGCAGTGCGAACCTCGCATTGAATGGATAACCGAGGATGTTCTGTACGAGACGGTTGTTGAGCAGATAAAAATCATGAAGAAGTATCGACTGAAAGGAACTTTTCTCCTCCAGTATGATGCACTTATGGATGTCAGGTATCAGAAACTGTTGAAGGGACTGCCCGCAGAGATGTTCGAGATCGGCGCTTGGTGGGAGATCCCGCAGCCCCTGGTGGAAAATAGCGGGCACCGGTGGCGGGGGCGGTTCCCCTGGGACTGGCATGCCGATGTGGGTTTCGCAACTGGGTATCCGCCGGAAGATAGGGTGAAACTGGTGGATACGTATATGGCCGACTTCAAGAAGATTTTCGGCCGCTATCCCAAATCGGTAGGGTCCTGGTTCATCGACGCTCATACGCTGCAGTATATGTATGACTGGTACGGTATTGCCGCGTCGTGCAACTGCAAAGACCAGATAGGAACCGATGGATACACCCTGTGGGGCGGTTATTGGAACCAGGGATATTACCCCAGTAGAAAGAATGCCTATATGCCCGCCCAGAATGCCGAAAACCAAATTCCCGTCCCCATATTCAGGATGCTGGGCAGTGACCCCATTCATCAGTACGACAGCGGACTGGGAACCGATCGACAGCGTGTCATTTCGCTCGAGCCGGTATATGAGCGAGGAGGAGGCGATGCCGATTGGTGCCGCTGGTATTTCGATGCCTTTGTCGAGGGTGCGGCGATGGGGTATGGTTATGTCCAGGTCGGGCAGGAGAATTCGTTTACCTGGAACCGGATGAGCAAAGGATTTGAGATGCAGATGTCAATGATCTCCCGGTTACTTAAAGATGGGAAAGTGACGGTAAAAACGCTGGGTGAGACGGGGAAATGGTTCAAGGATAGATACACGGTCACTCCGCCGACATCGGTTACCGTGCTGAAGGACCACTCCAAGAAGAACCTGAAGACCGTCTGGTTCAACTCGCGGTTCTACAGGGCCAATCTGCTATGGGACCAGGGAACCCTGCGGTTCAGGGATATCCATCTCTTTGACGAGACCATTGCATCCGATTATCTCACGAAACAAGGCACGTCAAGCCAATGTTTTTATTATACGCTGCCTGTCGTCGATGGATTTCGCTGGAGTTCTCAGCAGACCGTTGCGGGTCTTCGGTTAAAATCCACCGGCGGATCGGAGGTAAAGGGAGGCATCCCGACCGTGGATGACGGCACTGACGGCGAACTCGTAGTACGATGGCCGGTATATTCGCCAGAGGGAGAAATCGTCATAGTGTTCGACGAAACATCCGTATCCATTTCCGCCGAAGGAGTTAAGACAGACAACTGGTTCCTGGAGTTGTCTTTCAATAAAAAGGCTGATCTCCCGTTCCGCAAGATAGATCGCAATGAGTTGTTTTGCACCTATAAGAAGGCCCCCTATTTCGTATTGGCAAAACGGGGTGTATTCACAAACGGGCCTGGCTTTGATTTGCGAATCATTCCGGAGGATAACCGTATCGTTTTGGATTTTTCCTCAAGGTCATGGCAGTGAATAAAATGGGAAGGGAAAAGAATATTATGGAAAGAAGAGATTTTTTAAACATATCAACTGCTGCAATAGTGGCATTGCTGTCAGGTCCTTTGTTAAATTCATGTAAGAATAAAACATCTCCCTCAACTAATGATAAACCGAATATAGTATTTATACTTATTGATGACCTTGGATGGAAAGACGTTGGTTATATGGGATCAAAGTATTATGAAACACCTACTATTGACAGGCTAGCTAAACAAGGGATGATATTTTCCAATGCTTATGCCAATGCAGCCAATTGTGCACCAACACGCGCCAGTTTGTTATGTGGGCAATATGCGCCTCGACACGGAGTATATACAGTGGGTTCTTCTGCCAGGGGAAAATCAGAAAATAGAAGGTTAATACCTATTGAAAATAGTAGAGAGGTGGATCAAGCTAAAATAACCATAGCCGAAGCGCTTAAAAATGCAGGGTATGTAAGCGCTGCAATTGGGAAGTGGCATATAGGACAAAAACCTGAGCAGCATGGCTTTGATTTTGGCATCGATAGGAATGAGTTAAATGTAGAAGGACATTTTTCTGAGAACGGAGAATATCTTACTGACTTATTGACCGGTGAAGCGATAAATTTTATTAAAAAAAATAATCCCAATACAACAAAAAAACCCTTCTTTTTGTACCTGTCTCATCATGCTGTACATACTCCAATTAGTGCAAAGAAAAACATGATAGAAGCCTTCGAGAAAAAGCCCGCCAATGATTGTCATAACAATGCGACGTATGCTGCAATGATTAAAAGTGTTGATGAGAGTGTTGCTCGCATTAACAAAGTACTGGAAGAGCTTGAGCTAAACAATAATACCCTCCTTGTATTTTTTTCCGACAATGGAGGACATGGAACATACACTTGTCAGAAACCTCTAAGGGGAGGAAAAGGAATGTATTATGAAGGAGGGGTCAGGGTGCCAATGTTTGTGTACTGGCCGGGAAAGGTTAAACCGGGAAGCACGTGTGAAGAACCTGTCATAGGCACAGATTTCTATCCAACCTTTCTTCAATTGGCAGGGAAAAGCGCTCCGCAAAACTATGAGCTGGATGGAACAAGTATCCTGCCATTATTAAAAGGAGAAAAAAAGCTGAACAGAGAATCCTTGTTCTGGCATTTTCCCTGTTACCTTCAGGCATACGAAGGTATGACCGATGAATCAAGAGATCCACTTTTCAGAACACGGCCGGTAAGTGTAATCCTGAAAAGAGACTGGAAGTTATTAATGTTTCACGAAGAATGGGTATTGGATGGTGGAAGTAAAAATTTGGATGGAAACAATTCCATCGAATTATACAATCTCAAAGATGATATAGCAGAACAAAATAACTTGGCACAAATCAACACCAGGAAAAGAGATGAGTTACTTAAAGAACTTATTGATTGGCAAAAAAACATCAAGGCTCCGGTTCCTACAAATCCAAACCCTGAATATTTCGATAAAAACAACTAAAAATAAGCTAAATAATGTTGCGGATTTACGGCGGCGTGGGCCTGCCAAAGACAGTAAACTCTAGCACTCCACACGGTAGGTCTTCCGGCCAGCCGGTAATTGTTAGTCTCACATGGCGGCACTTAACCGGCGCGATTTCGTCGAACTCAACAGCGTTGTCCACGACATTTTTAGTCTTGTCCACGACAGTCGTAAAGGTTTCACCGTCGGAGGAAACCTCGATTTTGTATTGCCGGATCCGGGGCTCAGCGCCTTCCCGCTTGAGTCCTTCAGGAAGCGTAAAAAGAATCCGGGCAGAGTCAACGATGTACATTTGTCTTGACTCGGCCCCGAGGTCGAGTGTCAACCAAGGATCCGTGTCATCTTTTGCAGGCGCCCACCAGGTTCTGTTGTTGTTATCGACAGCATAAGGGGCATTTCGCCCGGGTGCCTCGCTGCTAACGGTGAAGTTCTTGTCCTCCGTCAGCGGAATCGAGCCACTGTCGTTGTCTTCCCAGGGCTTAGCCTTGACGCCCGGCGCCCACTGCGGCGTCTCCGAGGGGCCTTTGATGAACATATTCCCCTCCGTATCAAAGCCAACCGGATCCATGCCTATGCGCCGCTCAAACATGCGGTTCCAGTTCCGGTATAGGAGGGTGTAGATGGCCCAAAGGTTACCGTCAGGCCCTTCGACGACGCTGTGGTGGGCGCAACCATTGATC
>RCNB010000983.1_pt1 | contig 18321 bp, 16 predicted proteins | sample 2041321 | NCBI WGS metagenome assembly RCNB01 (sample SAMN09708232, study PRJNA481090) | Marine sediment metagenome, whole genome shotgun sequencing project. | reverse complement strand
CGCCCCCGACGGTGCCGGCAAAACACCCGTCGGGCCCGGCTATATCAATGCCACAGATACAGGCTGGCTAGTCGATGATTATCAGGGCAAGACTCACTGCTATACCGAAGAGCGCACGGCGGATGAACAAATCAGGTAGTCACCGCAATCCGGGCGGCATTAAGAAGTAGAATCTTCCCAACCACCACTACGTAAAGGTTCCCGCTATGAGCCAGAACTCCTACATACTTACGATAACTTGCCCCGACACCATTGGTATCGTTGCTGAAGTAGCGGGCTTCCTCAGAGATCAAAAGTACTTTATCGAAGAATCTTCGCACTTTGGCGACCGCGATACCGGTCAGTTCTTCATGCGTACCAAATTCATCTACCCCGACGGTGAGTTTTCAGCCTCAACATTCACCGAGGGCTTCAGTGGTATTGCCAAACAGTTTTCGATGGACTGGGATGTGCATGACATGAGTCATCTGCCTCGCGTCCTGATCATGGTTTCGAAGATAGATCATTGCCTGAATGACCTACTGTATCGCTATCGCACAGGTGCGCTGCAGATTGATATTGCCGCCATTGTTTCAAATCACAACGACCTCGAATCACTTGCTGAGTGGCACAAAGTACCGTTTATTCACATTCCGGTAAGTGCCAACACCAAAGTCGAAGCCGAAGCCGCGTTACTGCAGGTAATTGATGAAACACAAACGGAGCTAGTCGTATTAGCTCGCTACATGCAGGTTCTAACGGATGGTTTGTGCCGCAAGATGATGGGCAAGATGATCAATATTCATCACTCTTTTCTACCTGGCTTTAAGGGTGCGAGACCGTATCATCAGGCACATGCCCGCGGCGTAAAACTAATTGGCGCGACAGCACACTACGTCACGGCGGACCTTGATGAAGGCCCGATTATCGAGCAGGTTGTTGAGCGTGTAAGTCATACGCAGTCGGCCGATGATCTCGCAGCAGTCGGGCGCGATGTAGAGGCCATCACACTAGCGCGCGCAGTTAAATATCATATCGAGCATCGTGTGTTTCTCGACGGCAATAGGACTGTTGTATTTCAGCAGTAGTTAGCTGGTTCACAGATACAAAAAAGGCAGCGAAAACGCTGCCTTTTTTTATTGCTGTAGTTCACTAGTCTAGTTCATTAATCTAGTTTCATTAACTTAGCGAAACGCTCAGTAGCTACTTACGCCCCTGAATAACCGGCAGCAGATGCTCATTGCTCTCACGCAAACACTTCTCTGTCGCCTCCCAGTCAATACATGCATCAGTTACTGACACGCCATACTCCAGATCGGCAGGATTGGTCTTCATCGACTGATTGCCCGCCTTAAGGTTACTCTCTAGCATCAAACCAACAATTGATTTATTGCCATTCACCACCTGATCGACACAATCTCTGGCAACCAGTACCTGCAGATTATGATCTTTATTCGAGTTAGCGTGACTGCAGTCAACCATGATCCGGGCTGGCAATCCGCCCTTCTTCAAAGCCTCTTCACACAAAGCGATACTGACTGAATCGTAGTTCGGGCGGCCACCGCCACCGCGGAGCACAACATGACCGTACGCATTGCCGGATGTTTGAAAAACAGCAGTGCGGCCATCCTTATTAATTCCAAGAAAATGATGTCCGTGGCTTGCTGACTTAAGCGCATTAATCGCGACATCGAGCGAACCGTCGGTACCGTTCTTAAAACCAACCGGCGTCGACAAACCACTCGACATTTCACGATGGGTTTGAGATTCGGTCGTACGGGCACCAATAGCTGTCCACGTAATTAAATCACCAAGATATTGCGGCATGATCGGATCAAGTGCTTCCGTTGCACAAGGCAAACCCATCTCAGTTAAATCCAGCAACAACTGACGCGCCATCCGGATACCCTTTTCGACATGGAATGAATCATCCATATCAGGGTCATTGACCAAGCCTTTCCAGCCCACAGTGGTGCGGGGCTTCTCAAAATAGACACGTATCAAAACGACGATAGTGTCGCTGACTTCAGCGGCTAACTTCGCCAGTTTTTTAGCGTACTCATGCGCAGCACCAATGTCATGAATTGAACACGGTCCAACGACTGCGAGCAGGCGCGGGTCACGTCCGTCCAGAATATCCTGCACCGTCTGACGGTGCTGCAAAATGCTGGCCTCAATCTCGGGAGTAACCGGCAGTTCGCTGATAATTTCATCGGGCGTCGGAAGAATAGTTTTAGATACAACGTTCACGTTGCGAATTCTACTGTTCATAATGGTTCAGGTCTTTAGTCTAGTTCTCAAAAACACTTCTTTTAAGAAGTAATCAAATCAATCACTTAGATGAAGCTAAAGGCAATAAGCCTGTATTCATCGGTCGAGTAGCATAACAGTTTAAGCGCTTTTAACTATGACACAGCGCATATTTTCGTAAGCCACATTGGCACTTAGCTCGCCGCCCGCAACCAATAGACTGCGAAATAGCAATCGCATACCCGAATAAGCTGTAGGCGAAACCTGTGCTCTCGCGTAGAATTCAGCGCCTCCACACAGCAACACCATTACCCCATCAGGAAGCCCATTGGTCAGAAAATCTACGCTCCGCGCCCGCCAACGACTTGGCAAATACCGTATCGAGAAGAAGCTCTCGACGGGTGAAAGGGCTAGCATCTACAAAGCGTATGACACCATTCATGCGACACCCGTTGCACTAAAGGTAGTGACACCCGAAATGGCAAAAGACGCCGACTTTCTGGAAGAGTTCACTATTGAAGCACGTTTGTCAGCGCGCATGGAGCACCCCAATGTTCTAGCCATCCAGAATGCGTCCTTCATTGAAGATTACTTTGTTATCGCAATGCCGCTTGGTGTGGAATCACTAGCAGAGCGAATGACGCGTCGGATGTCTACGGACCTTGCATTAAGCTTTGCCGAGCAGGCGATTGCAGCCGTTGCGCATGCACACAGTCGCAAAATTATTCACTGCGACCTGAAACCCGAAAACTTCATCGTGTTTCCTGACAATCGCTTAAAACTCTCCGACTTCGGATTTTCGAAGGTTGCCCAACACAAACTTAAGGCCTCGGGCTCAGGAACTGTTGGCTATGTCGCACCCGAGCAAGCCGTTGGCCGACCGATGTTCCAATCGGATGTGTTCTCACTTAGCCTTTTGATTTATCAGCTATTTAGCGGAAAAATAATCGATTGGCCTTACACGTGGCCACCCGCCGGCATCGACAAAGTAAGACGCAAAATACGCCCCAAAGCACGTGCCTGGTTGCGCAAGGGCATGGAAATGAGGCCACAAGACCGTTACCGTAATGCGGTAGCAATGGAAAAGGCCTTTCATAAAATTCCGCGACCGAAGCGCTAACCGTGACTGATACGCCCAAGCCTAAGAAAGAGAACCACCTTGCTTCTGCCCGACTCTATGTCGGCAATGCGGATTCAGAACGTGACTCTCTACAAAATGGCCTTGGGCAAATTGAAGTCTCGACCGTTGGCAGCTACGCAAAGCCCCGTGCGAATGAAGACTCTGCAGCAGTTATCCCTGTTAATGACCATGCGCTGGTGCTGGTCGTTGCCGATGGCGTTGGCGGTTTACCCGGAGGACGAGCTGCGTCGAATACGGCAGTAGAAATGCTGCGTGATGCACTCAAGAAAGCCACGGCCGACAACCTACGCACCGCCATTCTCGATGGTATCGAGATGGCCAATGCCAAACTGCTGACTCAGGGCAACGGCAGCGCCACAACCATTACTGTCGCCGAAGTGCGCCCGGGTGTTATTCGCAGCTATCACGTCGGTGACTCGGCTATTTGGGTCTGCGGTCAACGTGGCAAAATCAAACTACAAACAACCGCACATTCGCCTGTGGGCTTTGCTGTAGAAGCAGGACTGCTGAAGGAAACTGAAGCGCTAAATCACGCGAACCTGCACCTGATATCAAATGTGGTCGGTTCGGCGGAGATGCGCATTGAGATTGGCCCTGAGATAGAACTGGCAGTGCGCGACACGCTAATGCTGGCCAGTGACGGTCTTCTCGACAACCTTATGCAGCACGAAATTATTCGCCTGATCCGCAAGGGGCCGCTCAACAAAAGCATGGATGGCATCACCGAGCTCAGCCTCAAGCGTATGCACGAACCCACAGCAGGTCGTCCGAGCAAACAGGACGACTACACTGCCATTCTATATAGGCAGCCATCGGTAAAACGCAAATCCGGCAAGAAGACGTCTCAGGCCGATACAGCAGAACCATCAGGCAAATAGCACTAAGCCAAACTTTCCTCTGCTCAGCACGGCTGGGTAGAATCAACGCATAAATTCGCGGAGAAAAAAACTAATGACAAACGAATCAACCATGCAGCCATTTGCGACGGGCGATATTTTCGTCGGCGTTACCCTACTTAACAACCCAGACGATGATCACGCCGGTCCCGGCCGCATCATTCAGTACGATTCTGACTTCAATGAGAAGGGCGTGCTCTGGACAGAAGGCACTACACATCTGGTCGGTGGCTTGAAGTTCGGCCCCGACGGCAACCTCTGGGCATTCGACAGTAATGCACACTGTGTGTTGCGCATCAGTCCGGAAGGTAAACAGCTGCCCGAAATCAAGTTCGCTGAGAGATCATTCTCGCAGGTTAACTTCGCACCCGATGGCACGGTACTTATGGGTGAGCATATGGTCGGCGATGGCAGCACCTTCCCGGAGTGGATGGGTAAACTATCCGAAATGGGCACGACTCTGAACAAAATCCCGGGTGAAGACGTGTTTGGCCATGGCCATATCTTTCGCTTCACCATGGATGGCGAACTGATCAAGGAATATAACAACGAAGTCCATGGCGGCATGACAGGATTCTTAGGCTGTACCACTGCCAGCCTCTCGCCCGATGGCAAGACGATGCTCTACAGTTCTGAGACCGGCGCTCGTCTCATGCAGTACGATCTCGAAGCGGATCAACAGCTGCCCGATTTAGTGACCTTCGCACCCCGTGAAGGCATGGTGCTGATAGCGCTGTACCAACCTGATGGTTCGATCCTGATGATCAAGGCCGTCTCTCGTGAGGAATTCGTGCTGCAGCACTTGTCAGCCGACGGCGAAGCACTCAGAACCTACGAGCTACCAGGTCCAGGCTGGGCAACCATGTCGCCCTCCGCAGATGACAACATCATGCTGATCAGTAATTTCTTCAGCGGTGATCTTGCGACGCTTAATCTCACAACAGGCGAGATTTCGAAGAAAGTGAATGTCGGCGTAGAACGCTCACTGGCTGGTATTGCTCAGTTTCCTGGCTAATACCAACTAACGCTAGAAATAAAAAGAGCAACAAAAAAGCCCCGCCGATCATCTCGGCGGGGCTTTTTTATTGGTTCAAACTAAGCTTGCAGCGCACTTACCAAGGCAAAGCGCGACCATCATAGTTCCAGAACGTAGCCGTGTTTTCAACAAAGGTGTTGTCAATATTGCGGGCCATATCCTGAGCAGCAACATCTGCAGGACGCAGCATCTTCTTCGGCAACCCGGCTACGAAATCAGTATCGGTGAGCCCCGGATTAACCATTGCCACAGCAATCCCTTTTTTCCTCAGCTGAATCGAGAGGTTCTTGTACATCATGTTTACCGCAGCCTTACTGGTGCGATAAAACATAGTGCGCGGTGAACTCACCCCGGCAATCGAACCTTCGCTACTCGAGACAACAACCAGTTTCTTCAACTCGCTATCGAGCATATTCTGATAGAAGGCCTCTGCGATCTTGGTGGGTGCCAGTACATTCACTTCGAGTACCCTACGAAACTCGTCATAATCAAACGCGGTCAGAAACTGCACCTTAGTGTTACCGCTGATGCCGGCATTATTAATCAAAATATCAATCGGCTGACCCTGCATTTCTGCAGCCAACTCATCAACCCGGGCGAAATCAGTTACATCAAGCTGCGTAATCGTGAGGTTTTCATTATCTGCAGCCAATGCATTCAGGGCATCCGCCTTTTCGGGTTTACGCGCAGTCGCAATCACGTTGTAATCGCGCTCGAGATAAACCTTTACGAACTCAAGACCGATACCGCGGTTTGAACCGGTAATAAATACCGTAGGCACATAACCTTCGGGCAGCACGATCACCGTATCGGGAATCTTAACTTCCGTCATAAGCTTCTCGGCAGTGTGGCCGCCGGCATACGCGGTAGAAAACAGCGTCATACTTATAAGCGTGAACAGAGCTACATAAAATTTATTCATGGTGTCTTCCTGTCAGAATTTGCTCTAGAGCAAAGCAATATTTGGAATAAAAAAATGACCGGCTACTGCCGGCCATTCGCAAGGCATTAAGCTGTTAGACCAAGGATCAGAGAACCCTAGCTAGCAGCCTTCAACTTATCTGCTGCTGCACGCCCAACCTCAACCATAGGGACGGCATCGAGAACCCAGCCTTTCACATTCTTGCGCTCAGGACTGGGAATAGCATAGGCAACACGACCTTCAGTAGACTCAATAGCGCCTGTATCAACCCTATATCCCTTGGCATCCCAATCTTTCAGATGCTCGCGATAGATCAAAATACATTTGTCGGAGGGTGTCATAAACTCTTTAGTGTTGGTCTCTGGTGTGATCACCGGATGCAGATTCTCAAGCACGACCACATCCTGATCGGCAACATATTGATTACGACTCATCACATACTCATCATTCTTCTCTTCCAAAACACAGTTGCGCATGCAGATCAGATAGAGGTGCGTGGTATTCTCATCAATAGGTCTTTCAAGAAGATACTGGTGCAGCCAAAATTCAGGAGACGGGTGAATGTAAGTCCAAACCTGGTTCGGGCCATGGAAGCCTGTACCGGCTTCAAGGTCACCAGCCTCTTCGCGCAACTCACGCATCTGGCCTTCCGGCAGAGGTGGCGCCTTAAACGTATGCCAGAAACCCTGACCGTAATCACTGCCGTTGTTGTCGAGGCGCATATCATTGACCTGATATTCCTCATCATCACCTTCAAAACCATGAGTATCATGCACAAACTCGTTATGAGCCGGGTCAATACCGTTTTCGATAGAACGCTCATAATTCGCTTTAATACCATAGTGCTGCATAGTGCCGCGCCAGCCTTCCTGGCCCCACTCTTTGATATTCATAATCGGCGGACGCTCTGCTTCCGGCAGGTCACCCAGAAATGCAAAGATCAGACCGTATTTCTCTTCAACGGGATACGCATCGATACGCGTGCGGCCGGGAATATTGGCATCTTTACCCAATGATGGCAGGCGCTGAACCTTGCCTTCCGCATCAAACTGCCAGCCGTGATAAGGACATGCAATGCAATTACCTTTTATCTTACCGTGGGCAAGCGAACCGCCGCGATGAGTACAGGTGTTGCTCAAACAAGCTGCTTTGCCGTCCTCGCCTCTGAATACAACGAAATCCTGTCCCAAAGCGGTTACTTTGATCGGTGCGTCGGTGAGTTCTTCGGCGGTAGCCATTGGATACCAAAAATTGATGTACATAGTTCTTCCCTAAAAGCCTTTGTTGTAATAACGAATAGCACGCCTGATGATGCATTAAAGAACTATTCGCCTGAAATACTGTTTTGGATTAGTCGACAACTATATTACGCAATAGCCCGCCTGTCATATCATCCCGATAGGCATCAACCACCATGCAGCTATCCGGATACGCCGGCGCGCATGCTGCGTCTGCGCACACTCATGACGATAAAGAAACAGGGCACGAGCACCGCCGCACCAAGCAGCAATGGGCTGTTCACGCCGAGCGTCTGAAACATAAGGCCTGAGAAGGTAGGGCCCACGCCACGACCTAAATACACAAATGATTGATACACACCAATTACGGTGCCCCGCTCCTGCTCGCCGGCATGCCGGGACACCCAGCTAACCGCTACGGTATTGAAGAGCGCGCCTGCAGCAGCAGTAAAGGTGATACCGACAATCATCCACTGCCAGGTTGGCGCCTGAGTCATGATCACCAATCCGGTCGAATACGACGCAACAGCAATCATCAACAGGCGACCTTCGCCCAGTATTGGCGTTAGCTTGCCGACAAGGCCCAGCTGCACGGACATCACTACAAAACCGAGATACATGAAGACAAAACCAACTTCTTTAGGGCCCCAATCGAAACGCGCACCCGACCACAGAGGCATGATGGTTTCAAACATCGACATCACGAAGAACACCAGGAAGCCCATAAGCACCATCTGCGCCAGAAACGGGCGACTCAGAACATGCGTAATTGAACTCCAGCGACCACCGATTTCGGCCTGATATTCCCTGGCCTGCTCCTGCTTATCCTTCGGGTGACTTTCTTTAAGGAAAAAGAACACCCCACAAAAAGTCACGAATGACACACCCGCGGCAGCCAGACAAGGAATGAACATACTTGCCCCGCCGTCGGCATCAGCACCCAACAAACCGCCCATTGCCGGACCAATCATAAAGCCGATACTCACCGCGCCCCCAACAAGCCCCATACCTTTGGCACGCTTCTCGGGTGGTGTTATATCGGTGACGTAGGCAACCGCTGCAGCAAAATTACCCGCTAACAAACCGGTCGCAAGCCGCGAGCCACCCAGCACCCAGAGGTCTTCAGCAAATGCCATCGCAACGTATGCAATGACCTGGCCGAAGATAGTCACAAGTAATATGGGTCGTCTACCGACCCGGTCGCTAAGACGCCCCCACAAAGGATTGGCGACAAACTGCCCAAGCGAAAACAGGGAAATGATAAATGCCGCAACCATAGGCGAAGCGCCTAGACCTTCGGCAGCAAACATAAAGGGTGGCAGGATCAGGCCGAAACCCAAACCGCTCGACATCACCACCAGAAAAATGACCAGCATCATGAGAAATATCTCAGACCGGTATGAGGCCTATTTGTATTCAAGTAGAGCACGACCATCGGTAATAGCGCTGACATCAACACTGCGCAGAAATTCTTTTGCTGCCGCGTCATCTTTTACATAGGCATCCAGAAATGCAAGATTCAAAGTTCGGACGATTTCGAGACCCTGCGGGTCAGACTCACCACCGCGGTTTTCACGACAGATTAAGCCACCGAAGTAATGATCTGAATTCTGCAGCGTGACAGAATACTTATCTCCCGGCGGGCTCAGAGTATAAGGCGACATGCGCCACTCCCAGGGAAATACGTCAGGGGTGCCTACGTTGCCGGTGTCTAGCGTGCCCCCTGATGCAAACAGCGGGCGGTTAATAGAATTAAACGCTTCCGGAGCAAGCTCCGACTTATCGACCATTTTCGCGGGGCCCACACCACTCATAATTACCGCAGCATCAAAGCGCTCATCGGCATACGAGACCACCTCGCCTTCGCGGGTCGTAATCGGTGCACCAACCATCATTTCACTCATCATGCCACCGAAGGAATGACCAGAAACAGCAAGATGCTCGCCATCAAGTTTGCCACTCAGCTCAGGAATAGCAGCTTCGATATTGCCGAACGAGTCCAGCACAAAACTTAGGTCCTTGGCACGCGATTCCTGCAAAATAAATAAGACCTTCGGATTAATTTTGCCGAGATTCGGTGAATCAAGATGATCGACCGCAACGACGACATAACCGTAGCTCACCCAATAATCGGTAACATTGCGATACTGCTGCGGATAGCAAAAAGCACCATGCGAAAATACAATGACCGGGAAAGGTCCTTCGCCCGCTGCAGGGTAAGAAACCTGCATTCTCACCTCACGATCCTGACCAGGATCATTGAGCAGCAGCTCGTCAACGTGCTTCACGTCGTAAGGACCCGCAGCGGTATTCCAAACACGGGGTTCAGAAGTCTGGTTGGCCGAACAAGCGGCAAGAGTAACCACGGCTAGGGCCGCTAAAATTCTTAGCATTGAGTAAACGTACGTCATGAAGAACATTCCGATTGCAGGCAAACTGCGCGTGATTATGAATTTATCGCTTATTTTATGGACTTCGGGGCAGTCGCGCCACGCCCATTAAAAATGATGACCAGTCAACAAATCCTTTGCGTCCGCCTGCTGGCGAGCATAAAAAGGGAGTATACAGTTGTGATTATAGACCGGGAGCGTCCATGAAATACCGTAATGACCCTGAAGGCAGCAGACTACCCATCAAAGTCGACACCACCTCCAACGGCGAGTTTGAGCCGGTTCCTCTTGAGAAACACAGCATCCATGGCAATTATCTCGCCTTCGAGCAGGCGGGCGAGAATGCGAAGCTCAGCGGCGTTAGCAGGCGCAGCTTTCTAACCTCAAGTTGCGGCGCCGCCACCTCTTTGCTGGCCTTTAATCAAGCGCATGCGGCAGCAGGCAAAACCGGCGGCTAGCGCCGGTCAAGCAGTCGGCAGAGGGCCTATTTGGCGTTAACCTCAGCAACCGCATCAGAGGCTGGCAACAGCGGGATAGAATCAAGGACCCAGCCCTTCTGCTCCCGCCGAGCGGGGCTTGGGATGGCGTAGGCAACTCGCTTCTCATCAGCTTTGACCTGCTCCGTATCGATACGCCAGCCTTTCGTTTCCCAGTTTTTAAGGATATCCCGGTACATCAAAATAACTTTGTCGGCCGGCACCATAAATTCCTTGGAGTTGGTCTCGGGAGTCACGACCGGATGCAGTTCGTTTAGCACCACGATATCTTGCTGAATGACCGACCAGTTACGCTTAACGATGTCGTCATTATTTTCGGGCTCAAGCGCCATGTTGCGCATGTTAATCAAATAAATCTTGGTGTTATTCTCATCTATAGGCGCTTCGTACATGTACTGCCCAAACTCAGCTGTCTCGCTAAAGCGAATGATCGTCCAAAGGTGATTGGGCCCTGTATTGCCGGAACCCGCCTCACGATCACTCTTTGCTGTCTTAAACTCGGCCAAGACGGACTTGGTCTTCATCTCAGGCGAATTGAATTTACTAAAGAAACCAAAACCCCATTCACTGTCTTCATCAACCAAACGCAGGTCGTTTACCTTGTACTCTGAGTTCTCGCCGCCGAAACCATGGGTAGGATGCACAAATTCGTTATGCGCAGGATCAAGCCCGTTCTCCATTGAACGCTCGTAATGGATTGGCACTTCATACGTAATTTCGCTGGTAGCCCAACCTTCCTTCTCATAAGTCGGAATATCAAGAATCGGTGGCCGCTCTGCTTCAGGCAGGTCGCCCAAAAATGCGAATACTATGCCGTAGCGCTCCACAACCGGGTAGGCGTCGATGCGGGTTCTGGCTGGAATTTTGGCACCCTTACCCAGCGACGGGATCCGGGTAACCTGTCCCGTGCCATCAAACTCCCATCCATGATAAGGGCATTGAATACAATCACCCTTAACCTTGCCATTGCCCAGAGAACCGCCACGATGCGTGCAGGTATTGCTTAAACACTGCGCTTTGCCTTCGCTATCGCGAAATACCACCAGATCCTGACCCAAAATACGGGTTTTAAGCGGTTGATCGGTTAAATCCTTGCCCCAGCAGGTGGGATACCAAAAATTAATGTACATAAAGGAATTTCCTGAGTTTTCTGATTAATGTCGGACCCTAGGCCAAATCATTCCACAGTTTCGTATTCGCGGCTCAAGCCCCATCGGATTCGTTCAGATGACGGTCAATGCTGCATACCTGCATAACTCGTGCGGACCGCCCAAACTGCGGATAATGGAACTTATTGGAACTCTGTCATCTAAAAATAAGAGTTAAGGTGGTTTTAATAGGGCCTTGTAACCAACAGACATAGAAGAGAGATCGACATGGCAAAAGCACAACATCTAGATGAATCACAAAAACTGGAAGAAGTTGTTAAGAAACCTACTTCTGCTTTCAAAGGCGCAAAAACAGGCTTCGAAGGTCAGGAAGCCGAAATCGGCAAAGCCGTGCAACTTGCGCTTAAAACGATGGCGAGCAGCGCTGGCTACAAACATGAAATGAACGACGCACTGGTTAAGGCCCGCTTGCAGGCCATGCAGTTCGCGAAAGATCACAACATGATGAAGGAATACGTCGAACACGATATTAAAACAATGCGGCCGATCAACTCACGCGTGGGGCAAGTTATTGCCAGCACCGGTGATAAGGAAGCTGCTTTGGTTGGTTTGACAGAGCGAACCGCTTGTCATTACCAATTGGTTCTGGAAACGCATGCCGAAGAAGGCAAGCGCTCCTGGCAGTCTCCTTGGAAGAACGTTCTCGAGCCTTCTAAGCGGATGGGTATGTTCACCATCACCGAACAGGAAATCCATGACGAATGGTTTACCCCTCGAATTCATGGTTATGCGAAGGACCTTGGCGTAGATGTCAAAGTATCCGAATGGAATGATGACGGCGTAGTCACCATCGAAATCGTTGAATAAGATCAAGTAAAGCATATAGTAAGGGGCCTTTCAGGCCCCTTTTTTTTGAGCGCAATAAATGCAATCTCGCCTTCTATTTGTTTGCCTAAACCTGCTGGGCCTGCTGGCACTTGCTGGCTGTGGCAAACAACCCGTGGTGTCGCAAGCCGATGTCATCGTTGTGGGGGCAGGTATAGCGGGGCTAGCCGCAGCAATTGAAGCTGCCGATAACGGTGCAAAAGTCATCGTATTGGACACTAACTCGGTAGGTGGCGGCCATGCCGTGAAGGCTGGCGGGCTCGCTATGGTAAACACCGAACTGCAGCGCGCCAAAGGCATTCAAGATTCACCGGAGCAGGCAGTCGCGGACCTGCTGGCGTGGGGCGAAGATGCGGACCAGGAATGGGTCGAACGTTATGCACGTGACTCCGGCACCGAAGTTTATGATTGGCTGGTAAGGCTCGGCGTTGAGTTTAAGTTAATTCTCCGCACACCCGAAAGTGATGTGCCACGATTTCATTTTACGAAGGGCACAGCGGTGCATGTTGTGCTGCCTATGATGCGGGAAGCACTCGGTCGCCAAAACATCGTGTTCTTATGGAATACGGGTGCAGATGCCCTGCTCTCTCACAACGGGCAGCTCATAGGTGTGCATGCCAAAAACCTGCGAACCGGCACCAGCTTCCAGCTTTATGGCGGCAGCGTAGTGCTCGCCACTGGTGGTTTTCAAAGCAACCAACAAATGGTGCTAGAGCATTGGAAAACATCACGTTCACAGCCGCAGAAACTGCTGATTGGTTCAGGGCAATTTGCAACCGGTGATGGCTATCTATTGGCGGCAGATGCAGGTGCAGCGCTGCTTCGAATGGATCATCAGGTCACTTTCGTCAATGGTATTCCTGATCCACGTGACACCAGCAATAGCAAAGGCCTAACGGTATTAAACAAGCATGCCATTATCATCAATGAGAATGGTGAACGCTTCGTTGATGAAAGCCTGCCAAGCAAAGCTATCGAAACTGCTCTATTTACCGAGAAAACAGGGCCGCACTGGATGATCTTCGACGCTAAGGGAGCGCGCAAACTTGGGGTACGCGGTGCCGCCTGGCTCAATACGAATTCCGTCAAATCCGAAATCATCAACAACCCGAATTTGACGAAAAATGCAGCAAGCGCGGCAGCACTTGCGGCGGCACTTGGCGTGCCGGCGGAAGACCTTCGGCTTAGCATCGAGGCATACAACACAGCCGCGAAGCGACCGATAGTTGCACCGCCTTTCTATGCGCTGCGACTCTATCCCTTAACCCGCAAAAGCATGGGCGGTCCAGCCGTCAATGAAAATACACAGGTGCTTGGCCCTGAGGGCATTGTCATCAACGGGCTGTACGCCGCCGGAGAACTGACCGGCGTTGCGGGGATAAATGGCAGCCATGGTGGCTCGGGGACCTTTTTAGGACCTTCAGTCTATATGGGACGAATTGCAGGAAGGTCTGCTGCACTCAATAGCAGCTTCCCCATGGACGAACCCAACCTCAACGTGCAAAGCACCGGCACACTGCCATTAGATATTGACGGCTACTGGCACTACAAGGTGTCGCATGAGGTGGTGCACGCCAAGGAGATTGAATGCGAGACCTGTCATAGGCAAACACCCATGGCAGAAGTTGGCTCTAACAAGATGATGCGTGCGCGTCTGGAAACCTGCCTTAACTGCCACTAGCAACGGGATACGTTGTAGTATGCTCTGCAACAATAATAATAACGGGCAACCACATGAGCGAGAAAAAAAAGGCGCAATACCCTAACGAGACCTACGGCTGGTACGTGGTCTGCATCCTGACTCTGGCCTACGTATTCTCCTTTCTTGACCGCCAAATCCTCGCGCTGCTGATTGAACCCATTCGCGAAGATATGGACATCAGCGACACCCAGATCAGCTTACTGCTCGGTCTCGCCTTCTCTATTTTCTATACGCTACTGGGCGTGCCGATTGGCAGACTGGCGGATCGCAAGAGTCGCCGCGGTATTATTGTGGTTGGCATTACCATTTGGTGCATCATGACCGCCGCCTGTGGTTTGGCAAAAACGTTTACCCAGCTGTTTCTTGCCCGCGTTGGTGTCGGTGTCGGTGAGGCCAGCCTTAACCCTAGCGCGCTATCGCTCATCAGCGATTATTTCCCGCGCGAGAAACGGGCTCGTCCGATTGGTTTTTACAACATGGGCGTATCAGTGGGCGCGGGTGTCGCCATGGTTATCGGTGGTCAGATTATTGCTTGGGTTTTTGATGCCCCCACAATCGAGATCCCTGTATTTGGTGAACTGAAACCCTGGCAAGCCGTATTCGTAATGGTGGGTTTACCCGGGCTACTAATCGCATTGCTGATGGCAACGGTTAAAGAACCGGCCCGACAAGATCAACTGCTGGATGAGTCAGGTCGTGTAGAAGTACTGCCACTAAAAACGGTGCTCCGGTTTTTACTCGATCGAAAAAGCACCTACTTAAGTCTGTTTCTTGGTATGTCGGTAGTGACTATCGTCGGTTATGGCTTCCTGTTCTGGATACCCACAATGTTCATCCGCACCTGGGGCTGGAGCATTGCTGAAGTCAGCATGGCTTACGGGGCTATCGTGCTGGTGTTTGGTCCTATCGGCGTCAATTTTGGTGGCTGGCTGGCGCAAAAACTGTATACAGATGGGCGACGTGCGGGTCATATGCGAGTGACTATTCTGGGCGCCTTTATTTTGGTGCCATCAGCTACGATTGCTCCGCTAATGCCTACTCCTGAGCTTACGCTGTTAATGCTGGTATTCGTCACCATCGGCGGGGCCATGCCCTCTGCCACAGCTGCAGCGGCTTTGATGATGATTGTGCCCAATCAAATGCGGGGACAAGCCACTGCGATGTACTACTTTGTCACCAACGTACTTGGCCTCACGCTCGGTTCAACAGCCATTGCTTTGGTAACTGATTACGTCTTTAAGGATGATCTGGCACTGCGTTATTCGATAGCCTGGGTATCGGGTACCACCGGCGTGGTTGCGATTGGCTTACTACTGTATAACCTCGCCCACTACCGAAAGAGTGTGATTGAAGCCGACAGTTGGTGCAGCGAACCTAGCGAGTGAACGCTTGGTGCAATGCATCTGTGCATTGCTCGTGCTTATTCAAAAACGACTCCAGCACTTTTAGCTGATTCCGCGCGCGAGCTTCATTGTGCTCGCCACGGGTGGCGAACTTATCCGGGTTCCAACCGAAATAACTTTCATTAAGTGCGTCGGTGCAGAAACGTGCAGCGAGCTCGACCAGCACCGTTTGTGTGCCATCAATAAAAGCCTGCCACTCGCCGGGCTCTATAAAGCCCTCTGAGTTTTCAGCGTAGCCCTGCGCTGCTGCGGTGAAATATTCCAACGAGAAATCCGGTGATTCGGCATCTTCACTTTCGGGATTGCACCAACTGCGGAATGCATCGCCCATCTCAAGTGCCAGGGGCATATGCGCAAGCGTGTCCAGATCGACCCAACACAACGCCTTACCAGTATCATCAAACAACAGGTTCGATATCTTCGGATCGCCATGCACCAAACGCGTGCGCTGCAAATCGATCTCAGGCAGTGCGGCTGCAGAACTCAGAATGGTTTCGGCCAACGGCGCAATCTGAGCAAACCGCGGATGATCGGCATGTTGCTCAAGTGCGTCACATAAATTCTGAATATGCAGCATCGTATCGTGCACATGCGGCCGCTGATGACTGAACACGATATCAAGATCGGCAACAGTGGCATGAAACTGTGCCAGTGCCTTGCCGGCCTCATAGGCCTGCTCGGCAGTCGCTAAAGCGTCGTAGCTAAGCCCTTCAACAAAAGTCATGAGCCGCCAATTGTCATCGCCATACACCGTGGTCAAGGCGCCTTTCAGGTTCACAATAAGCTCTGCAGTAACCCGCCCTTTCGACTTCAGGTGCATGGTCAGCTGATTAATATCGTCATTCACTGCCGCAGGAAACACCGGGTTTATGCACTGAAGCACCAAATCCCGATCATCATCGGTTCTGACTTTCCAGGTCTGATTGATCAGCCCGGTGCCCAGTTCATCAATAGTCAGCCCAAACAGACCATAGGCTTCAAGCACTTCTACAATTTGACGCAGCATAATTAACGGGTTCTTTTGTGATGAATCCAGCACATAATCTATGCCGGATATTTGCCTCGATAAACATTACTATAATCGCTGCACGCTTTCCCAAACGAATAACCCACCTTAATATTCGGCTAGCGGCACATATAGCGACATACGAAGCATCATAAGGAACTCCATGAGCAGCAAACTAGGCCCGATTCAACTTAGCGATGGCATCCATCGCAGACATGCAGCGGCACTTTTCTATTCAGGGATGATGACCGTTACGTTCATCACCTTTATCAATCTGCTCAACCCCTATCTGCTTGCCGAACATCTGAAGATGCCCCTTGAGATTCAGGGCGACTTCACCGGCAACATGTACGTTCTGACCGAGATTATTACGCTGGCACTCACCATTCCCCTAGGTGTGTTGTCTGATCGCGTCGGCAGAAAAATTATTTTCTCCATCGGTTTTATTGTAATTGGCATAGGCTTCGTTTTTATGCCCACGGCCACCACCGGCATATGGCTAATCGCCTGGCGTATGTTTATTGCCATTGGTATTGCCTGCTGCACAACGATGTGTGCATCGCTGCTCGCCGACTATCCGGATAACAAATCACGCGGTAAGTTAATTGCCATGAATGGCATATTCGCAGCGCTCGGAATCGTGCTGATCTCATCCCTTCTGCTATCGAGCCTACCCGACTTCTTTAAAGGTCTCGGTGCGTCGCCATTTGAAGCCGGTAACTACACCTATTGGGTTGCCGCAGGTATGGCTATAGTTGCCGGGCTTGTTACGTTAGTCGGGATTAAAAACATCAAACCCAGCAATGAAAACGATGCCCCGCCGTTGTTCGAGATGTTCAAGACCGGCCTTGCCGAGATTATCAACAAACCGCGACTGACGCTTGGCACTGGGGCAACATTTGTTGCTCGGGGTGACCTAACTGTACTAGCTGCTTTCTTCTCGCTATGGCTGGTATCGGTATACACCGCAGGCGGCCTGGATACTGCCAATGCTCAGGGTAAAGCCGGCATGTTGTTTGGTATCTCTCAACTGGCCGTGCCGCTGTTCCTCCCGTTTGTAGGCATGTTTGTCGACAAAGTTGACCGCGTCACTGCACTCGCCTGTGCAATGAGTCTGGCGGCCATAGGGTATGTTTCATTGGGTCTTGTACCGAGTCCACTGGAATCGTGGCTCATCTATCCAGCCGGTCTTCTCACTGGTATGGGAGAAGCCGCCGTTATTGTTACGGCACCCGCCTTGGTCGGTCAGGAGGCTCCCAGAAAGATCCGCGGCTCGGTCTTTGGGGTGATTAATTTCTTCGGTGCCATAGGTGTATTGGTTAACGTAAAAGTCTCAGGCGTGGTCTTCGACAGCATCTCCTATCAAGCACCGTTCCTGTACATGGGTATTCTTAATGCCGTGATCGCCGCTTGGGCAATAACGGTGCGCTTACGCCATGGTGCGAAGCTCAAAGAAGCTAACCCAATAGCCGAATAGCAAACACCCACAGGGACGGACCAAAATGGTCTAAGCCTATAGGTGCACATAGAGAGATTTACACTATAATCGCGGCGACAAAGCGCCCGTAGCTCAGCTGGATAGAGCGCTGCCCTGCGAAGGCAGAGGGCATGAGTCTATGCGCACCGACTTTGATATACCCAGATCGATCTTGAATCACAAATACTTCACAAGCAATATGAGCATTCACGTGTGATTTTATTACCAGTCATCTATTGAAGGGCAATCAACAACACTCATCGCAGCCAAGTTCGCTAGTTGAACCTGCTGTTTTTCAGCCGATTCTTCTTGGCTTTGATCACTACGCATAACTGCAGCAACTAGTAAGCCAATTGGCCCAAGAAATATACCTAAAAGTATTCCCGTTCT
>RCNB010001448.1_pt1 | contig 18323 bp, 15 predicted proteins | sample 2041321 | NCBI WGS metagenome assembly RCNB01 (sample SAMN09708232, study PRJNA481090) | Marine sediment metagenome, whole genome shotgun sequencing project. | reverse complement strand
CCAAGAGCAGTATCATCAAAAGCATCTCTATCCTCAGGGTTTGGCTCATCATTATTTGTCGGATCATTTTCTAGTAATGCATTATAGAACGGATCTTCGTCTTTCCATAAATGCTGTGCTTCAAAAGCAAAAATATTCGTATCATCTAACGTATAAAAATAGTTTACATTTTGATTAATACTAAATGGGTTAACTTCATCTAATTGTTCTGTAAGACCCACTACTGAAGAAAATAGTCTTTGGGCTTCTGTATCGTTAGAAATCCGTCCTAATACATCATAATCTAATTGATTATTGGAATTTGGTTTATACGAGGCACTCAATTTTGCTAAACCTTGATCTGTCGATTCTCTACCTGATTGAACAGTAGTTTCATCTAAGGCTCCCGAATCAGCATTAATATATTGCACAAAGCTTGCTTGTCTTGTGTTAATGCGGCTACTATTAAAAATCAGAAAACCACTTAAGTCTAATGCCTTATTTGGTGAGTAGCTAAAATTAGACGCTGCGAGTTTCGTTTCTATTTGCTCTGCATTACCAGGATTTGCTAGGCCATTGAGACCATTATTACCCAGGTTAATAGATGTTCCACTAGTTCTACTTGGCGCCCTAAAACCACCTCCAAAATTTCTAATATCACGATTCGTAAGTGCGCTTTCACCTATATTATTAAAATCGCCTATTAAGTTTACGCTTACTTTAGGACTGTAGTAAAATAATTTTGGCTGTACAACATACAATTCGTTATCTGGTGCGGAACCAGCACCAGCAGTTATATCACCAAACCAAAAATTTTCTTTTCCTTCTTTAAGCTTGATATTAATTGCAATATTGTCCTGATTATTTGTGACACCACGTAATTGACCAACTTCTGAAAAATTTCGTAATATTTGTATTTTATCTACTGCGTTTGATGGAATGTTTTTTGTTGCTAATTTAGAATCTCCATCAAAAAAATCCTTTCCATTTACGGTCAATTTACTAACCACAGTTCCTTCCACCTCTATTTGACCGTCATCATTAATCTCTACACCGGGAAGATTTTTTAGATCGTCTTCTAATTTACGTTCTGTTCCAGTTCTGAAGGAATCTGCATTATATATGAGTGTATCACCCTTGATAGTTACGGGCATTTCAAATGTCAATTCAACTTCATCTAGTGCATTATCAGCTTTCAGAACGAAATCTCTAGTAATATTTTCATTTTTCGTTGTGATTAAAGTTTCAAAGGTCTTCATTCCAATAAAACTTGCCTGAACTTTATAAGTCCCGTTACTACCTAAATTCAGTATAAATTTACCCTTATCGTTCGTGATTGCATATGACTCAAGTGCACTGGTTTCTTGATTAATTGCAATAACATTTGCCAGTTCTAAAGGCTGACCAACACTATCTTTTACAACTCCTTGTAACTTAATTTGGGCAAAGGAAATGTTAGCTACACAAAGTAGCAGAATAAAACATATTTTTTTCATGATTTTGATTACCTGTATGATGGGTTAAGGAAAAAATTTAGAAATTTCTATTACGACCATTACCTCTGCCGCGATTGTCTCTCATTTCTTGCATTTTTTCTGTTATGATAGTATTATATTCTTTTTTTGTGACGACTTTACCTTTCTCTGGAGCTTCGATTTTTGTTTTTTCTTGAGGATTCATAACAATTTTATTACACAAGATTGTGCTATTTCCTGCACTTACTTCCAAAATTAAACCTGGCAAACCCCAATATTCCCCAGGTCCCTGACTCACAGGTATTTGTGGAGAATACCACGCAACAATATCTACCATTTCAACTTCTTCAGTTGGCTTATCTTCTGTACTTGCTACCTCATTCGTTTTTGTAGAATCTGCTTTCTTTGTCGTATCATTATCACGTCCACCTCTGTTTCTTCGTGTCCAATTAATTTCGGTCGATGGTTTCGATGCTGTTGCTTTAAAGCAAGTATATTGACCTATTTTTTTTGTCTCTGAACCCATTTTCCATTGTAAGGGCTCCATGGTTTCCTTAATTAAAAATTGCTTTCCAAAAAATTCTTGATCTTGTAAATACGTCTTTGTTTTTACATTTTTATATTGAGGTCCGGCTGCAAAACTACTCCCCCAAACACTAGGTCCTCTTCCGTTTCCACCAGGGGCAGCCAACTTTTCATCTTCTTTATAGATTGATTCTTCTTGGTTGAACGTTAACACATAGGTTTTCTCTAACCACGTCTTCATACGCGATTCCATTTGCTTCTTTTGAGCTTCACTCATTTGACGTCCACCAAAGCGACTCATATCCATAGTCGTTTTTGAAAAATAATAAGCTTTGCCTTGAAAATCTTGCGCATTTGTTGAACCTGATAACAGCAAAACAAATGCGATAAACGTTAATTTAGAGATGGTTGCTTTCATAATTTGTATCTAAATGATTAGTTTTGTTTAACAAATGTAATTAATAATTAAACGGATAATTATTTTTTATACTTTATTTAACATTTTTGTTATTTAGAATACGAATTTGAACAAAGGTTTAATAGCGTTCTGTTAAACTGTTGTTAAATAGATTAACCTCCAATTTTTATCTGAATACTTTCGCCTTCTCTACCTCCATTTTTAGGTGCATAGCGCTCCATCATTTCTTTACGTTTCTTTTCCATAATTTCTTCATATTCGGCTTGATCGATGATTTTTCCCTTGGTTGGCTCTTTAATATCAATTTTATCTTTAGGGTTGAGTACAATTTTACTACAAACTATCTGCTGCTCCCCAGTATTAATCTCTAAAATTAAACCTGGTAGCCCATAGTAGTTTTCCGGACCATTATTTACAGGAATTTGAGGAGTATACCAAGCCGTTACAGTTTGTGTTTCCATTTGTCGATCTGTTGTTTTACCTTTTACTTTCGACGACCCGCTAAAACTTATACTAGAAAGCACTTCAACTTCTCTCGTAAATGTTGCTTTGTAACATGTATATTCCCCTATATTTTTAGTCCCAGATTCTAGTTTCCAGTCATAAGGCTTTAACTTGTCTTTCACTAAGAATATTTTACCCAAAACATCTTTCTGATCGCTAAAAGTATTGTTCTTCGTGTTTTTATATAAAATGTCGCCTCCTCCATTTGATCCAATCATCATGACTTTCAACGTAGTTCTACCAACTTGAGGCGGAGCTAAAGATTCATCCTCTTTATATACTGATGCCTGCTTATTAAATGAAAGTTTAAACGTCTTTTGAAAGCGCTTTTTAAGCATTTCTATCATTTGCTTTTGCGTATCAAGGTTCATCTGAGTGCTATCTAATTTAAGAGCAACACTTCGCTTTGTTTTATAGGTAGCTACTCCTTGAAAATCTTGTGCATCGGCGCAAAAAACACCCAATGTTGTAACAATGATTATTATCTTTCTAATTGTTGTCATAATGTATTATTTTAATTCGTACTATTTGATTAACGCTTAATCTCTCCCAATGCCTTAAGGAAGTTAGATGGGTTTACTTTATCTGTTATTTTTCTTTCTATTGGGTCGTAAATCATTGGCATACCACCCTCGATATGATTAATAACACCCTCTTTGTCTACAAAAATATTGATTGGATATTGATTTGTAAACTTTGCACAATACTCTTTAGCGCCGACTATGTGTTCAAAATTAAACGCTTTCTTTTCTAAGAATTCAGTTACTTTCTCTGCCTTTTCATAAGTCATCGCAATAAATTGAACATTCGAATTTATATTTTCCGCTTTTATCTTATTCAATTCTGGCATTTCAGCTATACAGGGTGGACAAGCTGTAAACCACATATTAATAACCATCGGTTTTCCTATTAATTGGGCCGAATTCACTAATTCTCCTGTTAAATTCTGAAGAGAAAAGTTCGGTAGCGTTTTCCCAATCATATACTCATACTTATTGACGTTCTCTGTAACTCCTACACTTTCACCTTTGATTGTGTACTTATAAATTGTCCTGCTACTATCTACAATCGTATCTGTTATCTCTTTTCTAAAAATCATATCAAGGTTTTTATCTTGCATTTTTTTATTTCTCAGGGTTATTATAGAATCAACCTGTGTTTCTGTTAATAATTCTTCATTATTACCTTGATATAAAACTTCCTTTTCTTCATTACAACCAGTAATTAGAAGAAGCAATAGTAAAATTGATAATTCTATTTTCATTCTTTTCTATTGTATATGATTAGTACATTACAAATATCTACATGAATTTTCTTTTTAGAGGTTAATCAATGTTAACGTGTGTTAAGCGATTAGCATCCTTAAGTTTTAACATTTACTTTTGACTTATGAATGAGAAACGCTATCGATATATATTATACACCATAGCATTCGCGATTGTAGCAACTATTGCAATACAGCTCTATTGGAATTATAAAAACTATCTAACTAATAAACAGCAATTAGTAAATGATGTACAGGTTAGTCTAGATAAGGCAGTTGATGATTATTATACAGATTTAGCACAAAAAACTACACTTGGTTTTTCCTTTAGTGATCAGGATAGAGAAGATCTTTTTGAGAAAGGAAGCACCTTTACCAAAATACTAAGTGATATTGATGAAAAGAATAGTGAGTTTAAAAATCTCGATTCCGTTCGAATTAAGAATATTAAAGGGCTAACCGTTTTTAGGGGGGTTAAAGCAGACTCGATGCTGCAAGGTTTTAGAGTCAAATCCAAATCTACTGACTCTTTAAATGTCTCTGACATACAACTCTTAACCTCTAAAGTCGTTGTTTCTATCAACAATGATAGTCTAGACCTTAAAAAGGTTGATAGTCTTTTAAAGTTTGAACTATTACGTAAAAATATTTCTATCGATTATAATTTAAAATACAATCAGAATGTACAGCCATTTGTGGTTCCAAAGAAGCAAATTGAAGGGGTAATTGACTCATTAAGACCAGCAAAAAAAATCATACTTCAAACATTTTCTAAATCTACTTTTTTACCTGTAAATAGTGAACTTATCATCAGTTTCACAAACGAAACAAGCGTTGTATTAAAGCGTATTTTGGGTGGGATAGCGATCTCTATACTTCTAGTTCTAGCGGTGATAAGTTGTTTATTTTATCTTCTAAAAATAATAAAACACCAAAAACAATTAGCTGAAGTAAAAAATGATCTTATTAGTAATATTACCCATGAATTTAAAACGCCTATTGCTACCATAAGCGTAGCCTTAGAGAGTATTACCAGTTTTAATAGTATCGAAGACAAGGAGAAGACAAAAAATTATATCGATATATCTTCCAATCAATTATCTAAACTAAATATGATGGTAGAAAAACTATTGGAAACAGCGACTTTAGATAGCGATAGTCTTCAACTCAAGAAAGAAAAAATTGACATTGTTGATGTATTAACCACATTGAGTCATAGATATCAAGTTCAGCATACCAAAAAAACAATTCAAACCAGCTTTAAAGTTGACCAGTTAATAAGTAGTCTTGATATTTTTCATTTTGAAAATGCCTTAAACAACATTTTAGATAATGCTATTAAATATGGGGGTGATTTAATTACAATTGATTTAATTCCAAAAAATGACCGCTTTGAAATTATAATTTCGGATAATGGACCAGGAATCAACAAAGCAAGTAAAGAACGCATTTTTGAAAAATTTTATCGAATACCAACGGGTAATACGCATGATGTAAAAGGTTTTGGAATTGGGCTTTATTATGCTAAAACGATTATTGATAAGCACGGAGGGGCTATAACTTTAGACTTAAATAATGCGTTAACCTGTTTTAAAATAAACATGCCAAATGTCTAATCTCATAAAAATATTACTTGCAGAAGACGAACCTGCACTAGGACAAATCATAAAAGAAAGCCTAGAAACTAGAGATTTCGAAGTTTTGTTATGTAGTGATGGAGAAAAAGCTTTAAAAACATATCAATCCGAAGCCCCAAAGCTTTTAGTCTTAGACGTTATGATGCCAAAAAAAGACGGTTTCACTTTAGCTAAAGAAATTCGCAAAATTGACGATACAATTCCTATCATATTTTTAACGGCTAAATCGCAAACTCAAGATGTAGTTGAAGGTTTTACCATTGGCGGTAACGATTATTTAAAAAAACCGTTTAGTATGGAAGAGCTCATTGTACGTATTCATAATTTGCTAGACAGAACTCAAGTACAGAAAACATCCGATATTCTTCATTTCGGTAAATACACTTTTAATTTCCCTAAACAAAAACTACGCTTTAATACTGACGAAAGCATTCAACTAACACATAGAGAAGCTCATTTATTATTTCATTTAATAAAAAATAAAAACCAAGTACTCGATAGGTCTCTTATTTTAAATAAATTGTGGGGTAATGATGATTTTTTTAATGCGCGTAGTATGGATGTTTTTATCACAAAGCTTCGTAAAAAACTAAAACAAGACAGCTCAATTGAAATACTCAACGTACGTGGTTTTGGCTACAAATTAGTATGTTAGTTTTTATTATTTTTGATTCTTAGTTTAATTTCAGGTAACTTAGCTAAGATCAATCAACAAATCAATGAGACACTTTTTTACGATAAACAAAACACAAATCGTGACCCTTTTATGTTGTAATATATTTCTATTGGGCTATACACAAGAACATGAAATACAATCTAATGGGCGTCTTATCTTGGGCACATATCAAGAACGTACAGCGTCAGTTGCTAATGGAGATATTGATGGGGATGGCGATATAGATATTATTGTAGCCAATGGAAGGCATTGGCCAGGTCAGAATCGAATTTTCATAAATAATGGCAGGGGAATTTTTACCGTTGAAAAGAATTTAGGCAATCAAAGGTCAACTACCTATGCTGCTGAATTGGCAGATCTTGACAATGATGGTGATTTAGACATTGTTGTAGGCAATGACATGGCTCCAAATTATATTTATAAAAACGACGGGAAAGGAAATTTTTTAAGAAGTTCTTCTTTCGGAATGACATATGCTCCCACAAGAAACTTGACATTAGCCGACATAGACAATGATGGCGATATCGATATTCTTATAACAAATAGAGGCCGCGCCAATGAAATTTGTTTGAATAATGGCAAAGGTCTTTTTTTAAATAACTTAAGTTTTGGAAATAAAAATGATGCCACAATTGATGTAGAGGTTGCTGACATGAATAATGACAGTCATCTCGACTTAATCTTAGCGAATCGTGATTCACAATCAAATTTTGTGTATTTAAACAATGGTCAAATGGATTTTTCAAAAAAAATTCCCTTCGGAACCGGCAGTGACAATACCCGTTCTGTGAGTGTTTCAGATTTTAATAAAGACGGATTACCTGATATTGTTGTTGCCAATATTGGTGAACCGAACATGATCTACTTCGGAGACAAAACAACACCCTATAAAACTGCAATTGTTTTTGATGCATCTAAATTGAATAGTTACGCCATTTCTATTGCGGATCTCGATTTAGATAAGGATATGGACATCATTATTGGAAATTCTGGCAGTCCTAACGCTGTATTTTGGAATACAGGGAATGGCGAAAATTGGACAAGTTCAAAATTATCTAATGAAGAATTTCGAACTTATGATATCATTTGTTCTGACTTAAACAATGATGGTTCTATTGATATTATTGAAGCCAATTCTGATGCTATTAATCGCTACTATTTTAACCGAAAAAAGAAATAAACTCAAAACAATCAATATGTCTCCTTTTTACAAAACCAAGATTATCCCCTTCAACAAATGCGAATTATTTACATTTCTGACCACATTTATTCTCCTTATATCTCTGGGTATAAATGCACAAACAGACCCTGTTAAACTAAAATATCTCGGAACCGCAGGTTGGGAGATAACAGATGGTAACATAACGGTCTTAGTAGATCCCTATATTTCACGTTTCAAACTCGGTACCGGTCCGAGTATAAGTCTTGATGATAAAAGAAAGACGGTAAAACGATCGGATATTGTAGTTTCAGACACTTTATTGATTGATAGTCTGATTACGAAGGCTGACTTTATTCTGGTGCATCATTCACACTTCGACCATCTTTCGGATGTACCGTACATTGCAAAAAAAACTGGCGCAAAAGTTATTGGTACCGAAACTACCTGTAATATTTTACGTGCATATGGAATCCCAGATGAGCAATTATATCCTGTAAAAGGAGGTGAAGATTATCAGTTTGAAAATTTCGCCGTAAGAATCATTCCTACGATACACTCTGCGCTGAATAAAAAACATTATATAGACAATAGAGTGTATACAGAAATTCCTAAAGCTCCACTTAAAATATCTGAGTTTATAGAAGGTGGGTCACTGATGTTTCTTGCCCGATTCAAAAACCATGAAGTATTGACAATGGGCTCAATGAATTTTGTTGAAAGAGAACTAATAGGGATTCATCCTGATATTTTATTGGCTGGTGTTAATCGGTCGCAACTCGGTCTATATAAATATAACGAACGTCTTCTAGCAGTTACAAATTATCCAAATATCATTATTCCCACTCATTGGGATAATTTTAGATTGCCATACGGATTCTCACAAAAAAAAGGTGTTGAGGGTAAGTTAATTCCATTTCAAAAAGATGTAAAAAAAATCGCTCCACAAATAAAGGTCATCATTCCAACACATTTAAAAACCATAACCATTGATAAAACAACGAAACCTTAAACCTTCTTTTCAGTAATAAACCTCGTAAAAACTAAAACGACGCACATCGATTCAAATACTCGTTGTGTGTCGTTTTGGGATATAAATTGGTTTGCTAAAAGTCCAAATTAGGGTTTTAATCTACCCACTCGGCAATAAATAAATTGGTGTCTCTACCTCCTCCATTATTACGATTTGAAGAAAACGCTAACTTTTTACCGTCGTTAGAAAATACAGGAAAGGCATCGAATGTTTCACCGTGTGTAACACGTTCTAAATTCTTCCCATCTAAATCAATTAAGTATAGATTAAAAGGAAACCCTCGTTCGGCTTCAAAATTCGAAGAAAACAAAATCTTTTCCCCGGAAGGGTGAAAAAACGGACTCCAATTGGCATTTCCTAAATTGGTCAATTGACGTAAATCGCTCCCATCAGCATTACAGATATACAATTCCATTTCTGTAGGTTCTACCAACCCCTGAGCTAATAAATCTTTATAAGCTTTGATTTCTGCCTCGGTAGTTGGCCTCGATGAACGAAAAATCAACTTTGTACCATCGGGTGAAAAGAATGCTCCACCATCATAACCCAATTCATTGGTGATCTGTAGCACGTCACTGCCGTCAAGGTTCATGGTATACAACTCCAAATCCCCACTACGCATGGAAGTAAAAACAATTTTATCACCTTTCGGGGAAACAGTAGCCTCAGCATCATACCCCTTTTCAGTAGTAAGCTGCTTCACAATATTCCCTTCCAAGTCAGCCATAAATATATCATAACTCTCATAAATCGGCCATACGTATTTGCCATTCTTTCGTAATGGCGCCTCTGGACATGCATCGTCTCCTAAATGTGTAGAACCATAAACAAAATGCTTATTATCTGGTAAAAAATAAGCACAAGTAGTTCGACCTTTACCCGTACTAATCATCGGCGGTGCGATACTGTCAAATACTTGTGTTGCATTCATCAAGAACATTTGATCACAACCAACATTCCACTTTGTATAATTCGATTGAAATATAATTTGTTTATCATCAAAACTCCAATATGCCTCTGCATTATCGCCTCCGAAAGTCACTTGACGCATCGATTTGAAATGCACTTCTTCAGCATAAATTAACGTGTCTTTGACCACTACTGCCTCAACAATCGGTTCTTTTTTAACTGTTGTGTCATTTTTACATGATACCGATACCAACACAAATAATAAAATAATGAGATGTCGTAATTTCAAAATATTGATTTTTAATTAATTGATTCTATTTTACAAATGGCAATTATTGCCTAATTTTGTGCAATAATAATATTTATAGAGATGAAATACTTAATAACTGTCTTATTTTTAATTCTGATGATTTCTTGCAAGAAAGAAGTTTATAAAACAAAAACCATACAAGAGGATGTTACTTTTTTGGCAGATGATAACTTAGAGGGCCGTCAAACAGGTACAGACGGTGAAAAAGCCGCCGCAGATTATATTGCAGAGCGTTTCAAAAATTTACAGCTTTTACCAAAAGGAACTGACGGTTATTTTCAAGAGTTCTCATTCAAACCAAAAACAGATCCACATCAACAAGTAAACTATACGATTAAGGATGGTGATAGCACCATTACCGGCACGAATGTCATTGGTTTTATAAATAATGAAGCAAAAAAAACAGTCATTATTGGAGCGCACTACGACCACTTAGGTTATGGTGCTGAAGGTTCGTTACATCGAGGCGATACTGCAATTCATAATGGAGCAGATGATAACGCAAGTGGTGTTGCCATATTACTAAGTTTAGCTCATAAATTAAAAGATACATTACAAAAGAATAATTATCTATTTATTGCCTTTTCTGGTGAAGAAATGGGCTTACTCGGTTCAAATTACTTTGTAAAAAACTCAACCATCGACTCTAGTGCTATGAACTATATGATTAATATGGATATGGTGGGTCGATTGAAAAAAGACAGTACTTTAGCAGTATACGGTACTGGTACTTCTCCTATCTTTAAACAAACGCTAACAGCTCATAATACAAAGTTCAAATTGATAGAAAAAGAATCGGGCGTTGGCCCTTCTGACCACACTTCTTTTTACTTAAACAATACCCCCGTACTTCATTTTTTTACAGGGCAACACGAAGATTATCACAAACCTGGTGACGATTCAGAAAAACTGAATTATGAGGGCATGGAGACCATTTCTAGTTATATTTTTGATGTGGTCGCTGATCTTGATGACAATAGTAAGCTCGCTTTTAGAAAGACAAAAAATGAAAGTGAAGAAGCACCTCGTTTTAAAGTCACACTTGGGGTAATACCAGATTATATGTTTGACGGAAAAGGTATGCGCATCGATGGTGTTAGTGAAAATAAACCAGCGCAAAAAGCAGGCCTACAAAAAGGTGATATTGTTATTCAACTTGGTGATCTAGAAATTAACGATATGATGGGTTACATGACCGCTCTTTCTAAATTCGAAAAAGGAAATGAAACTACCGTAAAAGTTGATAGAAATGGTAAGCAATTAGAAGCGCCCATTAAATTCTAAAGAATGCTGAGCAGCAAAAATTAGGTTATCGTAAAGTTAAACACAAATTAAGCCAGCAAGTTGTCACAAAAACCTCAAATAAAACAGGTTAACTCCTATCAATTTGACTCTAAAAATACAATCATACTAGAAATGTGCTGTTTTATCTAAAAAGATGTAATTTTGCAGAAAAATTTGAGGATTGGTTAAAATAGGCGACATAGAATTACCTGACTTCCCATTGCTATTAGCACCTATGGAAGATGTTAGTGATCCACCATTTAGAGCATTATGTAAAGAACAAGGTGCTGACGTCGTCTACACTGAATTCATTTCTAGTGAAGGCTTGATCCGTGATGCTGCCAAAAGCACCATGAAGCTTGACATCTACGAGAAAGAGCGCCCTGTTGGTATTCAGATTTTTGGTGCCAACCTCGATAGCATGTTAAAATCTATTGAGATTGTAGAAAAATCAAATCCTGATATCATCGATATTAATTTTGGCTGCCCAGTAAAAAAAGTAGTATCTAAAGGTGCGGGTGCGGGTATTTTAAAAGATATTGATTTAATGGTTTCGTTAACAGAAGCCATGGTAAAACACACTAAATTACCTATAACTGTAAAGACACGTTTGGGCTGGGATCATGATTCTATTAGAATTGTTGAAGTGGCAGAACGCTTACAAGACGTAGGTTGCAAGTCTATTGCAATTCATGGTCGTACAAGAGCACAAATGTACAAGGGTGAAGCGGACTGGAAACCAATCGCCGAAGTAAAAAACAATCCACGAATGCATATTCCGGTATTCGGTAATGGTGATATTTCATCTCCTGAAAAGGCAAAAGAAATGCGTGATATCTATGGTCTTGACGGAGCGATGATTGGAAGAGCAACCATCGGGTATCCATGGTTTTTTAATGAAGTCAAACATTATTTTAAAACTGGTGAACACCTAGCTCCACCGACTATTGCTGAACGCGTTGAAGTGGCGAGACGTCATTTAGAAATGTCTATTGACTGGAAAGGTGAACGTTTAGGCGTTGTGGAAACACGCAGACATTATACGAATTACTTTAAAGGTATTCCACATTTCAAAGATTATCGTATGAAAATGGTCACAAGTGATGATGCCGCAGATGTGTTTGCTGCTTTTGATGAAGTTTTAGATACTTTTGGGGATCATCAATTTGCTTAAAAATTCCTTTCTGTGCTATGTAATGCTGAATTCAGATCAAAAAGCGCTTAAAAACATCTTTAACATTCAATAATTTCTTGACGTTTCCTTTTTTGAAATTTTTATTTCATGGGTCGCATCAGACCTTCCTGTGTAACAGAAGCGACCAATGCGCCTTTTCTTGAATAGATATGACCTCTTGCAAAACCTCTAGCGCCATAAGCATTTGGCGATTCAGTAGTATAGAGCATCCAGTCATCAAAATCAAAATCTCTAAAAAACCACATAGAATGGTCTAAACTTGCCATTTGAACATTTCCTTGATTTGCCAAAGCAGCATTTGGATATAATGTTGATGTTAAAATATTATAATCGGATATATAAGTTAAAATCTGTTGTTTTGTTGCTAAATCTAACTCCCCAACATCGCCTTTTAACCGAAACCATGTATCAACAAACGGTGGTAAATTTTTTTTCTCTAGAGGATTTACTATTTGGGTAGGTTTAAATTCTATTGGACGTTCTATTTGTAAGAAATCTTTCATTTTAGACGGAATTATAGCACCATACTCTTCTAACATACCTGTCCAACTCAATAGCGCTTCAGGCTGCTTGATTTCAGCTTTCATTTCAACTTGATGCTCATAACCTTTCTCTATTTTATGAAAAGAAGCTGCTAAAATAAAAATAGTTTTATCATCTTGAATCGCTGTAACTCTCCGCGTAGAAAAACTACCTCCGTCTCTCATAACAGTCACCTCGTATCTAATAGGAATTTCTAAATTACCTGCTTCTAAAAAATAACTATGCAATGAATTTAAAACGCGTTTATTCGTAATAGTTCTGTAGGCAGCGTTGATAGCTTGTGCCAATACTTGGCCTCCAAAAACAATCGGGCTACCGATTGTTTTACTTATCCCAGAATAAACATTTTCGTCAATTTTTTCTAAAACAAGAAGATCTAATAATTCATCAACAGATTTCATATACATACTTTTTTGAAGCTCCAAAAGTAACTACAAATACTTTAATAATAAGTAAAATTCAAAATTTGAATTTGAATCCAGCTAAATACTTAACGCGTCTGTTACGATAGACAAATTTCTTGTTTATCAATTTGTGTAATTATAAAATTTCACCCTTTATTATATGATTTTATCAAAATAAAATATTCGTTTCTATCCCTATTTTAAGACAGCTATTAACCAATTTAGCACACCCGCCGTACCTGATATGATTTTTATAATCATTTTGATTCTTTCTAAAGTTTTTGCATCTTTATAGGATTGAATTATTTAAAACCAATAAATTCAATACAAATAAGCTCGTTATTCAATATTTTAAATCTGAATGTATCTAAGCACGAGTGGATTATTTCTAACCAGACCGAATGAAAAAAACTGTCCTTTTTTTAATTCTTGTTTTTGGCTTTAGTTTTGCCAATTCTCAAATAAACCTCGATTCACTCTACAATGTTTGGGAAGACAAAACGCAAGCAGACTCAACCCGTGTAAAGGCATTTGTTGACTATATATGGGATGGTTTTCTCTACTCCAAACCTGATACTGCTTTGGTTTTAGCTGATAAATTATATAAATTTTCCAATAATAAAGGATATAAAAAAGGAATGGCTTCTGCCTTAAATTTACACGGTATGGGCTATTATTTAAGAGGTGATTATTTCAAAGCACTAGAACATCATCAAAGGAGCTTAAATATTCAAAAGGAAATTGAAAACAAAAGTGGAATTGCAAATTCTTTGAATAATCAAGGCATGATTTATAATGGTCAAGGTAACTACCTGAAGGCAATAGACTATTATCATAGAAGCTTACTGATCTACGAGGAAATTGAAAATAAGCTAGGGGTCGCCCATGCCTTAAATAATATCGGCATAATATACAAAGGTCGGGGCGACTATAATAAAGGCTTGGATTATTATCAAAGAAGCTTAGAGAACTATGAAAAAATGGGAGATAAACAAGGCATCGCTAATATCTTAAACAATATTGGCAATATCTATACAGATCAATCAATTCATACCAGCGCACTAACCTATTATGAAAGAAGTTTAAGTATTAATAAGGAAATTAAAAATAAAATTGGAATTGCTAATAATTTGGGAAATATTAGTGATGTTTTTTATCAGCAAGGCGACTATCTTAAGTCACTTAACTATCAACAAAAATGTTTAAAGATTCGAGAGGAAATTGGGGATTCACAAGGAATTGCTATCAGTTTGAGAGGTATTGGTCAAGTCTATGCCGAACTCGCCAACTACAATAAGGGCATTAAAAATTGCAAAAAAAGTCTTGACCTTGTCGTTACAATAGGTGATATCGCAGAGCAAAAAGCCTCCTGCATGTGTCTATATGTAATTTTTAAAGTACTAGGAGATGGCGACAAAGCCTTGGCTTATCACGAAAAAATGTTACTACTCAATGATAATTTAAAAAACGAAGAAACAGCCAGCCAAAAAATTGCAGCAAATGGAGTTTGGCAAGCAAGTATTGGCAGACAGCTTGGTACAGGTTGAAAAAGATCTAAAAGTGGAAATGATACATCAAACTGAAGTACGCAAAAAAGATAAAAATAGGAATCTAGCACTGGGAGCCAGTGTATTTTTTCTCGTACTTTCTGGTGGCCTCTTTAGTAGATGGCGCTATGTAAAAAAATCTAAAGCCGTCATCGAAAAAGAAAAAGACCGCTCCGATAATTTATTACTCAATATTCTACCCGCAGAAATTGCCGAAGAACTTAAAGAAAAAGGAAGTGCAGATGCCCGGGATTTTGACCTGGTATCAATTTTATTCTCAGACTTTAAAGGTTTTACCCAGGCCTCTGAAAAACTTTCTGCTAAAGAATTAATAGCCGAAATCAATGATTGTTTTAAGGCCTTTGACTATATCTGCGAGAAATATAAAATTGAAAAAATAAAGACCATAGGTGACGCCTACATGGCTGCAGGTGGCTTGCCCGTACCTTCAGATGATGCTGTTAAAAATACAGTTTTAGCTGCTTTAGAAATGCAAGCTTTTATCATGAAGAGAATAGAAGAAAAGCGGATGAAAAACGAAACTTCTTTTGAAATGCGATTAGGCATTCATACAGGTCCTGTAGTTGCCGGCATCGTTGGTGTCAAAAAATTTCAATATGATATCTGGGGTGACACGGTAAATACAGCCTCAAGAATGGAAAGTAGTGGTGCAATTAGAAAAGTGAATATCTCACAAAAAACCTATGACTTAATTAAAAATAATCCTGAGTTTGTATTCGAATCCAGAGGTAAGGTAAAAGCGAAAGGAAAAGGTGAAATAGAAATGTATTTCGTAACAACGTCCTCATAAATTTTTTATGAAAACACTTAGAGATAAAATACTAAAACTACCCAAAGCAGATGTTCACAACCATTTGCACTTAGGAGGAAGTATAAAACTACTTAACTCAAAATACCCCAATTCCGGGCTTATTATTCCAGATTATTACGACGGCCTTGACGGAATGATTTCATTTATTCATAATCACCTCAATAAGATTATGCAAAATTCAAATGATGTGTTTAATTTCATGGAAAATGGCATAAAAAGTAGCATTAATGATAATGTGCAATATCTCGAGGCAAGTGTTGATATTGGCCTTGTTAGATTTTTTGATAACTCCATAGACCAACTTATAGAAGTAGTTTGTAATTTAAGAAACAAATATAGCTCACAAATTAATTTCAGACCTGATATTGGAATAAATAAGGATTATACAATCGATAAGGTATATTCAGATGGAATGAAATGTATAAAAAGCGGTGTCTTTAATGGGATAGATTTATATGGTAAAGAATCAGGTAGAGAATTAGACGGTTTTGTTGAGATATTTAAGAATGCAAAGGATAAAGATCTTAAAACTAAAGTTCATATTGGTGAATTCTCAAGTCATGAAACGATTGAGGAGACTATTTTCTTACTTAATCCAACTGATATACAGCACGGTATAAAAGCCGCAGATTCTGAAAATACCATGAATATAATTCTAGATAAAAACATTCAATTGAATATCTGCACACAAAGCAATATTTCATTGGGATCCGTTAAAAACATTTCAGAACATCCAATTCGAAAGCTATATGATCATGGAATTAAAATTACAATAAATACAGATGATCTATTACTATTTGATTACACGATAACGGATCAATACCTGGAGTTAATTGAAAACAACATCTTTTCCTTAAAGGAGATAGAGATCATAAGAAAAAACAGTTTTAATTAATTGTATTATTAGCAACATATGGAAGAATGACAGTCTTATTAAGAAAGCCCTAAAATGAAAGAATATCACCCATCTTGAGTCATAATTATTATGTTATAATGAGTTGTTTACTTTTAAAACTTGCATTTAAAAACACAACAAAAATAATATCTATTTGCACAAAATACTGTTAACTATCATTAACTAAAATTTGAATTTAAATCCAACTAAATAAGTACTGTTTATGTTACTAAATGAAAGCTCCATGTGCTCTTGTTGATACGGCGTAGTAAATAAATAAGTACTGCCAACACCAATAACGGCACCAGCGATAACATCGGTAATGTCGTGTTTATCGGCATTCAGTCTTGTAAAGCCTGTGAAACTTGCTAATAAATACGCGGGGGCGCCATATTCCCAACCATAACGTCGTTGAATAAATGAAGCACTTTGAAAGGTAACCGAAGTATGACCTGAAGGAAAAGAATCATTATCCTCCATATTGGGTCTTTGCTTATCAATCAGTAATTTTAGAGCTGCTGTTGCGGCAAAATTGACGAGAAATCCTTTTATAAACTGCTTAGAACCTTTTTTGTCTTTTTTCAATAAAGTAGCGCCAAAAGCAATGGTAGGTAGCGCAATCAATAAAATATCACCCGAAGTTTCTAAGCCTTTACTTTGAGATGAAATTGTTTGACAGCAAAAAAAGATAGAGACATAAATTGTCAATGCTTGAAATAGCACTGCTCTTATCTGATATGTACATTTCATTGATCTATAAATATTTGGTAGAAACCTCCACTTTAAACGTTATAATTTAAGATTGATTGCGTCATCAAATTTAAACTAAAATAGACCTTATTATCAAAAAAATAATATAATATTCTCGCCATAAGCATTTTGACATAGTCAACAAAAAGATATGTAGCTAAAATAAGTGTTTAAGCAATCTCATTATTTGAGCACTATATTTATCAAAAAGAAAATAAACGAGTCATTTGTTTCGTTAATAAAACTTTAATTACTTTTACTAAGATATAAAATTCGTCAATATGAACACGCTTATAGTAGAGGCAGAAAAGTATGCAGTACATTTTTTAAATGAAAACTTAGATTTTTCATTTGTATATCATAATCTAGCGCACACACAATTAGTAGTCGAAAAAACAAAGGAATTAATTGAAGGTATGCAGATAAAAGATGATACTGCCTTAGAATTAATACTTGCAGCTTGGTTTCATGACAGTGGTTATACTCAAGTATTAGACAACCACGAAGAAGAAGGTGTAAAAATTGCTCAAGAATTTTTAACAATGCATAATGCTTCAGAAGCTATCATAAATAATGTTTCTAGTTTGATTTTAGCTACCAAAATGGGGTATGAACCAAAAACTGAGGCTGAAAAAATTATTAGAGATGCTGATTGTTCACATATAGGAAGTAAAAAATTTAGTGACCTTACTGAATTATTGCGTAAAGAATGGGAGCACACAAAAAATAGAAAACTTTCAGACAATGATTGGCTAAAAGAAAATATTGATTTTTTAATGAATAAACACCGTTTTTATTCAGATTTTGCCTCGGCTAGTTGGGATAATCAAAAAGGCAAAAATTTAGCTCAACTATTAAAATCTCAAAAAAAATTAAAAGGAGAAAGCAACAAATTAAAACAAAAAAAAGAAGAGTTAGCTTTTAAAAAAAATAAAACTGAATTACCTGAACGTGGTATAGAAACTATGTTTAGAGTAACACTTA
>RCNB010000982.1_pt1 | contig 18328 bp, 12 predicted proteins | sample 2041321 | NCBI WGS metagenome assembly RCNB01 (sample SAMN09708232, study PRJNA481090) | Marine sediment metagenome, whole genome shotgun sequencing project. | reverse complement strand
CATTGGTACCAGCTATTCCTTGTTCGCCTTGAAGCCCTTGAGTACCAGCTATGCCAGTTTCACCTTGTAATCCTTGTTCACCAACAGCACCATCAGTACCATTAGATCCGGCAATACCTTGTTCACCTTGTAATCCTTGTTCACCAGCACTACCGTCAGTACCATTAGATCCCGCAATACCTTGTTCACCTTGAAGGCCTTGAGTACCAGCTATGCCAGTCTCACCTTGAAGTCCTTGTTCACCAGCAGTACCGTCAGTACCATTAGATCCGGCAATACCTTGTTCGCCTTGAAGACCTTGAGTACCAGCTACGCCAGTTTCACCTTGTAATCCTTGTTCACCAGCAGCACCATCAGTACCATTAGATCCGGCAATACCTTGTTCACCTTGAAGACCTTGAGTACCAGCTACGCCAGTTTCACCTTGTAATCCTTGTTCACCAGCAGCACCATTAGATCCGGCAATACCTTGTTCACCTTGAAGACCTTGAGTACCAGCTACGCCAGTTTCACCTTGTAATCCTTGTTCACCGTCAATACCGTCAGTACCATTGGTTCCAGCTAAACCTTGTTCACCTTGAAGTCCTTGATTACCAGCTATGCCAGTTTCACCTTGTAATCCTTGTTCACCAGCAATACCGTTAGTTCCAGCTAAACCTTGTTCGCCTTGTAGACCTTGATTTCCTTGTTCACCTTGGAGACCTTCATTTCCTGAAGCCGCATACATGGCAAATGGAACCGCTCTTAATTGGGAAGATCCCACAAGCTGATAGGTATTACCTCCAGTTGGGTCAATGGAAATTAGCAACCAATAATTGTTGGTACTCCAATCTATCGTAGAGAAATCGCCATTAACCACAGATCCGGCACCAATTGCTAGATCGAAAAGGCCAAAGCCATTGGTCGTTGGTGAATGTGTTTCAATATATAGGACGGGACCAGTAGGACTTCCTTGTAAAATAGAAATTTCTACTCCGAGATTCTGATTTATGATAACATCACCTGAGTTATCACGAGCAGCGGCCTGATAATTAAAAGATTGAGAAAATGCATTTAACCCCATAAGGGTAAAGGCAATTATGAAAAGTATTTTTTTCATAACATTTAAGTTAGGTTAAGATTTATTTTGGGCAGAACAAGTTTTGGGAAACTTTATTCCTTTTTATTATTTATTCTTTTTTGATAATTTTAAATGAACTTGATCTATTATTTACATCTTCAGTTTTTAATACATAAATTCCGTCTGGTAGATGTGACAAATTAATGGATTTTACATTATTGTTATCTAGTGTGCCATCTAATTTGACACTTTGACCAAGAATATTAAAAATCGAATAGGTTATATCATTATTCGTACGAATGTTAATTACATCCGCAGTAGGGTTGGGAAATAATGAGATTTTAGAGACCGCAAGAACATCCTCTCTATCTAAAGTAGCGAAGCTGTAACTCGTTATTCCGGTCAACCCTATGAACTCATCCGCGAAATCAACCATCGCGTTGTCTGTCACATCCGCTTGAATGAAACTATTCAATGAACCCATTAATCCTGGGGCCATAGCCAATGTTGAGTTATTGTCCAAGACCGTTAACTCACCTGTGGTCGGCATCCCATTTACAGTGAATGATACCAAGTTGATCGTTTCACCAGTTCCATGGGCGTCAAAAGTAGCACCCGAAGTATCGGTTGTTACTAAGTAGAGGTCCTTATCTGACATACTAGGATCAAAGCCAGCCACACTGGTGCCTGGTATAGGGCTCACTGTTCCTGCTGTTCCTGCTGGAGCGTATGTATTGAAAGTGATCGTCACGCCATCTGGCACCACCACGGTGAACCCATAGGATTGTGTCAAGGGAGCAAATGCCCCGGAATCAAATCCTGTAACGGCGGCCAATGTGAAATCGTAGTTCCCGTCATCGATCAAGGTGAACGAATAACTTTGGGACTTTGCGACATTTGGAAGCATGAAGAACATGCTTATTATTAAGGTACTAAGGGTAATTTTTTTCATGAGAATTGATTTATTTTATTTGTGCTATATATAATATTAGTTTTCAGGTAATTGTTCTACGATCTGCCAAGTACTCAAATTAAGGAAGTTACCCGGATACGATAATATATTCTGTAATATATATGGTGTATCCAATACGCCTGCTCCAGCGTATTGCGTAGTCCCATTCATATCGACATCATTGTTTGTATAACCAGTTACCGACCATGTTGGTAGGTTCAAGAAATTAGTTCCATCATTCAGTATGAAAGCCAGTAAACTAGAGGTGTCGAGGTCACCAGCCCCTGCATATTGTATCGTGGTATTGCCATTGACATTGCCTGCCCACAGCGCCTTATCTCCCGACCCAAGGGTTGCTTGAGCGTCTGTGCCGAAGGCTGAAAAGCCGCTATCCTTGAAATTAACCGATACTGGAACTTCCGACAAGGCAATGGTCCCTAAGGACATGGCCCCTATATGATTACGGTGTTTTAGTGCGACAAAATAATTGTTCTTGGCGGCGATCATGGTAAGATCGGAAATCCCATCTAGGGCAACCACATCACCATCGCGTTGTAATAACGCCGATTGCGAACTTACAATTTTGGTATTATCATCTTTACTACGTAATTCCACCCAAACCCAATCAACAATGTTGTCATCTGCCAAACCAGTACCACTGAGGCCTCCTGAATTAAAGACATTAAGGTCCACGGTCAAGGCATCTGTATAAGGACTTGTAGTTGGTAAATGACTGTCTTCCCTCAAAATATCATTCATTAATCCTGGTGTGGCTGGATTCAATAATGGTCCTTGCAAGAACACGCTGGCATTGATCTTGATCTTAATACTAGGTGTTACAAAGCCTTCAGACAATGATACTGTGGCTGAGGTACGCTCGGCGACGTTAACTTCGCCAATGGTATACATGATCTCTATACCACCAGCTGTGGCAGATGCACCACCACTATCGATACTGAACTTCTCAATGCTCTGGGCTTGACTCATAAATCCTATGAGAGCTGTTATTAAAAATGTGAGTTTTGTTTTCATAATTACTTATCTTCCAGTTGATTTATGATTTATCTAATTTACGTATTTTACTCTTAATTATTAACTTAAATGTATGATTGGTCTTTTTTTAGTCTTGAATGGCAATAAATCTTGTGTGACTTATCTATTAGTATTCCTACTTTAAGAAAAGTAAACATCGGTTTCATATCATTTTCCTATTCTTATCGATATAAAATTAGGCATCCGCATTTGTTTCCAGTATCACTATTGTAACAAATGATATGACAGATGTAACATTATCTATTTTCCAAGGCCTCGATACGCGCTATGAGCTGCTCTATAAGCGCCTGTTGCGTCTCGATCTGTTTTTGTTGTTCTTGCATCCCTGCTGTTAAAATAGGGATCATAGCCACATAATTAACACCTAAGTACTCCATAGGTGCGTCCTCCTTAGTAGCTCCAGGATGTTTATTAACCGATACTAAGTCAGGAAATACCTCTTGTATCTCTTGAGCCACGAAACCAAACTGTGGTTTGCTAGACATGTTCATGCTTTTCACATATTGTGGCGCGATGCTATACGTACTCGGTTTTAATCGCGCTATGGATGGCAAGATACTAGTCACAGGATTAATATTAGTTTTCAATTTGCGATCAGATGCATTGACTATGGCACCAGTATATGCTAAATCTCCTGATGCATAAACCGCATAGTTGGTCACACCTCCAGACGCAGAACCAAAGACACCATAATTTGTACCAGTATTAAATCCAGTACTTAAACCCACTGTACCAGAATAGGAAAGATTACCCGTTCCACTCACCCTACCTTCTACACCACGCCAGCCTCCAAAGCCTTCTACGCCGATGCCAAAAAAATCGGCAACCGTATTCTCTCCGTAAACACCCGCCGCATCAACATTTCCCGTATGTGTCTTAATGCCATTTATGGCATGTGCATCAAATACTGCCGCCGACTCACTTACTGTAGTCTTTCCGCTCTTTAAAACAATCATGGCATTACTTCGGGTTATGCCATTAGTCCCATTACCTACCATGAACGCCGCATTAGGGTCATCCAGATTATATGAGCCTACGGCAGTGGCAGAACTAGCTGTAACATTAATACCAATCCCAATCGCTGATGAATTATCACCGAAAGCATTGGAACCAGTTCCAGCAGCAAAAGAACCTGACCCTTCAGCCAAATTGATCAAGCCAGTAGCAAAAGAAGCCGTTCCTTTGGTATAGGACTGAAACCCAAAAGCTGCTGAATAAAGCCCTTCAGCAAAATTATCTTTATTAGCAGCAAAAGAATAGTCCCCACTAGCTCCTACAAAATTGAAAGGATTAGGTCCATCTTCATGTATGGTCATATCAATGGCACCTTCTCCAATAGTTTGAACGGTCCCACCATCTAGTATTGGATCCAACTCCAATCTCCAGCCAGTGTTTCCTCCTTCCATAATTTGTGTAAGACCTGAACCCCCGAAACTATCAGTATATTCTTTAGTAACCAGGGCTTTATCTCCAGCCGCATCAATTAAAGCATTTGTCAATGATGGTGCGGTAATAGTGCCATCATAGAAGACCGATAAGGCATTGCTCCGTGCAAAATTAGATGTGCCATTACCGATCTCAAACAAAGGGCTTGCAGGTAACGGAGGGAAATCCGTTGTATTTCCTCCACCAACATTATATAAACCAATAGCCGTATCGCCCCAAGCTTCTGCTTTTGTTTGTAATCCTAGAGCGGTAGACCACCGTCCTGAAGCTGTTGTTCCTTGTCCCATGGCGGTAGAAAACAATTCTGAAGCTGTGGTATTATTACCAATAGCAAAAGAACCGAAACCAACATTAGCATCATCCCACGCAGTGCCGTCAAATGAATTCACACTTTCAGTCGAACCTGCCCTAAAAGCGCCTTTGCTTTTGTCAAAGAACAAACGTGAGTCAAAACCAAATGGACCATCATAAGCTAGCTGGGTACTGCCAAACACAAAATCGTCTGTTGTTATGTCGCCAGGTGCATTGCTGGTCACATTGGCGGAAGTACTAAAGGCCCCTGCCTGTGCGTCAGCATATTCCTTGGTAACCAAAGCCTTATCTCCAGCCGTATCAATTAAAGCATTTGTCAATGATGGTGCCGTAATGGTACCATTTTTTAATATAGTCAAGGCATTAGAACGACTAGCATCATCAGTACCATTTCCTATTTCGAAAATTGGTTCTGTCTCTACCCAAGATGATGCAGTACCTACTCCAACATTATAACGACCCAATACAAAAGAATGAAAAGCATCCGCTTTTAGGTTTTTACCAAATGCTGAAATATAATCTCCCATAGTACGATTCGCACTTCCGTGAACCAATGAGTACTCACCAAATGCCCAGTTATCTTTCCCAAAAACAGCGGAACCAGTGCCTTCTATAGCATTTAAACCACCAAAGCCTACAGCATAATCACCAATAACAGCATTGTCCTCTCCAGCCCCGAATGAATAGAGACCACTAGCGCCTGTGCCCTGAGAGGCACTACCATCCGAATCAAGAAGATCTTTATGAATCATCATGTCTACGGCCCAATTTCCTGGACCAATAATAAATCCGCCATCTAGATATTCACCATCATCCAATTGCCAACCTGATGGATTTAGAGTACCACCTCCTAGTTCAATTCGCTGAAGACCAGAAGAATTAATAGCATTTAAGGCATAAGGTACGCTCTTGAATTCGGTAGTACCTAAGTCGACTGGCCCTGTACCCGATGCGAGATCGATTACAACAGTAAGTGAATAGGTACCACTACTCCAATCTATCGTATTGAACGTACCTAACAAAGGCGTCCCGCTACCGATGTCGAGAATAACAATTCCATTAGCATCGGTAGATCCGCCATGAGATTCTTCATAGACAGGAGTAGTCCCTTCTAAAATAATGAAATTCAAATTAAAGCTCTCGCTAGTAGCGAGATTACCAGCGGCGTCTTTAACGACGGCCTTGTAATTGATTGTGTTGTTTTGTGCATAGTTAAAGGCAAAGCATAGCAATGCCAGAAAGAGAGTAATGGATTTCTTCATTTTACAGTTGGTTTTAAAACACAAAAACCTAGATATTGACCAGAGATTTAGTCTTTGGTCCTTACATAGGTTTTAGATGAATTGATTAGTAGCTTGGAATGAAGGTACAGTATTAAATTCACTTAGCCAAAGGCAAACTCCTGATTTTCAAGGGGAGAAAAGCCCTCTTTTAGAAATAACAATCTCCGAAACTATTAGAACATCATCTATTTTCTAAAACATCAATACGCGTTTTCAATTCTTCAATCGTCGTCTGTTGTTCTTGAATGGCCTTGATAAGCACTGGTATTAAGTCTGAATAATAGATACTCATACGTTCAGCGTCTATAGTTCTAACACTATTGGACCCTTCTTCCTGTAACACTTCTTTGTCCTGCACCACTTCGCTTATAATCTCTTTAACTTCTTGAGCTATCAAGCCTAATTTCGGTTTGCCGTTTGAAAGTTTATCGTCCTTCCAATTGTATGATACAGGTCTCAACTGCATGATTTCGTTCAAGCCATAGGACAAATCATTAATATCTTTCTTATCTCGCCGATCTGAGGTGTTGATCGTACCATTTGTTGCATAAACCGTATTCCACCTTTTAGCAGCATTACCGAGGCTTCGACTATTATCGATAAGCGGGCGGAGTGTGGCACTGAAATCCAATAAAAAAGAACCTCCATCTGATATTTCTTCTAATGATCCGATGCGCAATTCACCATCGGCCACGTGCAATCTTGCTCCCGGAAAGTTGGTGCCTATGCCAACATTACCATTCTTCCTCACAGTCATGGCATTCGCCCTAGTACTAGGTCCTGTACCTATCCCTATTTCGAAAATAGGATCTGACGATACCCAACTTGTGGCAGAACAACCGCCTACATTATAACGACCAACCGCCATAGAAGAATAGGACTGAGCCTGCACGGCGTTTCCAAGTGCTATCGAATAGATTGCTTGAGCTTCTGCAAAGTAGCCCGCAGCAAAACTATAGTTTGCTTCAGCATCTGTGCTGTAACCCAGTGCTGTAGACCCCACGGCAAAAGCATCAGTATTGAAACCCATAGCCGTAGAATACTGGCCATCTGCATTGGTAAAGAAACCACTGGCAAAGGCATAACTATTGGTGGCCTCTGTATTTCGCCCCATAGCGGTAGCTCCAAAACCTTGTGTTCTAGTATTATAACCCGAAGCAAAAGAATATAATCCAATACTATCACGATCCCAATAGGTACTCGCTGACCCTGTAGCTACTGTACCGACTCGAAAAGCATGTAGATCTGGTAACCACATGAGTTTATCTCCAGATCCTAGTGTATCTGTGCCAAATAATACACGCTTCTGATTTCCTACATGTAAATTTACTTTCGGACTAACTCCAACACCAATTCCAACTTCACCATCTCCTGTAATGGTCATGACATCGCCGCCAACACCATTCCAAAAATTGAGGCGATCATTTTTATGGTTTGAGGCTATATAAGCAGCTATAGACCAATAGTTAGTGCCATTATTGTTAGCGAAATTTAGGCGTGCATAATCATTGCCATCCTCATGTAATAATATATGTGGATCTGAAAGAGAACTGTTCTGATAAACACTCAATTTGGCATTGAGGGTATCATTACCAATACCAATATCATTCTCGTTATTATAAACTTTCGTACCAGTCTTCTCCCAATAGCTGTCACTTGAATTTAGAGCGTTTAATGCATAAGGCAAAAACTTGAATTCTGTAGTCTGCAAATCCACCAAACCAGCGCCTGTATTTATTTGTACATTCAAAAAATGGATATCACTACCCCAATCAATATCTGCATAGAATGCGCTTGCAGCCTCTGGCGTCCCTTCCCCAATGTTCAAGATAATAAGTCCATTAGCATCCGTGGTAGGCGTATGGATTTCTCATATACACTAGTACCGGTTTCGGACCCTTCGAGTATACTAAACTTGACAACTATTAAGTCATCGATGATTACATTTTCCACTATCATCCTTGACAATAGCTTTGTAATTTATTCCGTTTTGTGCCATGATTGGCAATGCGATAAATAATGCTGCTACAATTAGTAGTTTCGTTTTCATAATTTTTAGTTTGATGTGTTGGACTCAATAACTTCTATTCTGGATAACAGTGACTGATAGTTCTGTTGCAGTTCAGTTATTTGAGCATGTTGAAGACCTTTTTCTTTCTTTAGAATATTAATGATCGCCTGTTGCTCTTGAATGGCTTTTGCCAAAATTGGAATTATCTCAGTATAGCTCATCGCATAATAATCGTCTTTAGCTATCTGGGGGGATGTTTCATTAATATGCTCTTTTTCCTTTGGACTTGTTTTTTCTAACTTCACGATTTCTGGAACCACTAAAGAAACATCTTGAGCGATAAAGCCAAGTTTAGTGTCTTGGTTACCTTGTTTCCATTTATAAGACACTGGCTTTAGTTTCATAACTGCAGATAATCCATAGTCTATTGGTTTGATCTCTTTTTTTAAGCGTCGATCAGAACTCGTATTTAAGGGGTTTTGAGAAAATATTGTGGCCCATCTCTTGTTACTAGAACCTAAATAAAGCGCATTATTAGCATAAGGGATAAAAAAAGCATTAGTCTCCAATACGCCAACGCTAAAGAGTCCGATATTCGTAGAAAATTGGCCGAAATACAATTTATCGCCAACAGTTACATTTTGCGCTATTTTAGCAGAGCCTCCAACTTCAAGGTCATCACCAGTTTCGACAATACCTCCTTCAATATTTAGATTTAATTTAGCAGCATTACCATTATTTTTAGCCATGATCTCGTTGTTATCTATAGAAATATTGGTACCATTGGTTTCACCCAATAGCAAATAACCATTGTTATCTCCAAGGCCAGTGTCATTGCCTTGAGATATATGTAATTTAGCCGAAGGCGTAGCTGTAACAACACCCATATTTCCATTTTTTAATACTGTCAACGCATTACTTCTAAGGGATTCACCAGTTCCATTACCAATAACAAATAAGCGGTCGTTATAACTCCATACCGTTTGGGAGCTTTGATTATAATTAGTATTATATCTGCCGATAACTGTTTCTGCGTAGGAGGGTGCGACAGTATTCATTCCCATTGCTATAGATCTGCTTCCTGAAGCAGTTGTGACGGAACCCATTGCTGTAGATCCGAACCCTGATGCTGTTGTGCCGAAACCCATTGCTGTAGACCTATCTCCAGTTGCACCTTCATCTATAATACTACTTGAAAAATAGCTTAAATCAACGGCATCACTGCCTATATTTCCATAACTCACTGGATCTCTGCCGATAAGTCTAAAGCCTACACCGTTTCCTTCATCAACAGCTTCGAGACCAGATGCGGCTGAATCATCAACATATTCTTTGGTAACCAAAGCCTTATCTCCAGCACCCTCGATAAGGGTATTGCTAAGATTAGGGGCTGTCATGGACCCGTCAGGTTCTAATAATAATCTAGGAGTATCATTAGTTCCCAGAATTAAGGTATTGCTATTCGTATACATTCTGGTAACTCCAGCGCCTCCACCTCCAATAGCGACTCCTATTCTAAAATTATGGGTTGCATTTCCGATTCGAAGATCACCAGGATTCCCTGCATCAAGATTCCAATCTCCACCAAGAATATCAAGTTTAGCTTGCGGGTCAGCAATACCTATGCCTACATCTCCAATAGAAGAGATCCGCATATACTCGTTAAACGCTAGAGTATTGTCATCAAAGCTGGCAAACAAAAGGCTTCGGTCTGGCGCCCAGGTAAAAGAAGGATCAGGAAACATACTACTTCCACTGAAAAGTCTGAGGTATCTAGATTTATCTTGGTTTGAAACATTGAGATCTGCTGCGGCTTCTATTGATGGTACTCTCACATCAAATGTATGCTCTGGATTCATACTGTTGATTCCAACATCCCTATCTAAAGTGTAAATTGCATTTCCATTTTTTGACCAGTAATTATCACTAGATGATAATGCATTTAAGGCATAGGGCACTGTCTTAAGGGCAGTTGTTCCCATGTCCTGTAATCCACCTCCAGTATTTACTTGCACATTTAAGAAGTGATTCATGCTACTCCAATCTATGGCAACAAAAGTTCCTGATATAGGAGTCCCTTCTCCAATGTTTATAATGATAATTCCATTGTCATCTGTAGTTGGCGAATGTATTTCGGCATAAACTACTGTTCCAGTAACTAAATTTTGTCTGATTTCGAATTGAATTTGTATCAAATCATTCGCAATGACATTACCTATAGCATCTTTTATAATGGCTTTATAGTTAATACCGTTTTGGGCAATGCTGCTGAACGCTATTAATGCCGATATTATCAATGCAATTTTGGTTTTCATCTTTATTTTTTTTTAAACTTTATCGTTTTTATAATTTTCTCTTTGCACATCAAGTGTAATTGATAAGCTCCAGATTTGAGGTGATCCACACTTATATAGAGCTTTGATACGCCCTCGTTAAATTTACCATCTTGTTTCTCATTGGTATTCATATGATGTTTCGTTAACGGGTTGGACATTGCATAACTCCTGTAAAATTATATACATGAACCAATGAAGAATATCACTATTGTAACAAAGTTTATCACTATTGTAACATACTTGCAATAAATGGGAATACGTCGAAATAAAAAAGAGAAACGAATGGGTGGTCCCCTAATCGATTCTCTTTTCACAAAATTGACTAATAGCGTCTTTATACCTATATAACTATAAACAGATAATTAATAATTATAATACAAATCTAGATGAAGTTCTATTACTAGATTATCACTATTGTAACAATTAATGCAACAGATGTAACAAGATGTAAATTGCATCAGGTCTTTTCGAGATACTCACTAGGCGTACAATTATAAGACGCCTTGAAGCATTTAATGAAGTAAGAAGGGGTATTGAAGCCAACATCGTAAGCAATCTCTGAGACATTTCTATCGGATTCAACAAGCAATTTGATGGCCATTTTTAATCTCTGGGATCTCAATAACTCGCTGGTAGATAAACCTATCATGGCTTTCAATTTGCGATGTAACTGCATGCGACTAAGTAACATTTTCTTTCCGAGGGATTCTGAATTGAAACTTGGATCGATAAGGTGCTCATCCAAAAGGCCTTGAAGTCTTTCCATGAATTTTTGGTCAACAGGCGAGTTACTAAGAGACTTAGGACTCATATCCATATCATGACTATAGCGTTGTTGCAGTTGCCTTCGTAACTCAATGAGTTTCTTAACTCTTATCTGCAATTTTTGACTACTAAAGGGTTTGGTAACATAATCGTCAGCGCCCATTTTCAATCCCTGTATCTCGAATTCCTCCCCCACTTTCGCAGTCAAGAGAATAATAGGAATATGACTCGTTCGTTCGTCCTGTTTCAAGGTGTTACAAACCTCTATACCATCGCTTATAGGCATCATGATATCACTAATGATCAAATCTGGAATATAATCTATGGCCTTCTCCATTCCTATCTTTCCGTTTGTTGCCTCTATTAGCTTATACTCATCGGCGAAAATGGACATTATATAGTGCCGTACATCTGCATTATCCTCTATGATGAGAAGTAAGGGTGATTCTTCCGAAGGACGCGTCTCAGAAATAATATCGGCTATATCCTTTTGCAAATTTGTATCGGCTAAATCCATATTATCCTCATAAACTATCTCCGTTTGACTATAAAAAGAGCGTTCAATGGGTAATGTCACCGTAAACTGAATGTCATCATCATTCATGGTGTGTGCCACAATATTACCATGAGACAGGATTGCCAATTCCTTTACCAAGGATAGGCCAATGCCAACTCCATCAGAGCTATTGTCCGTCTGATAGAAACGTTGGAACAGTTTGCCTAACGCATCATTGCTTATGGTATTTCCATTATTAATGACTGTGATGACAAGTTGACCATCTTGTACTGAAGTCTCAAAGGCAACTTGTCCACCTTCTGGGGCATATTTAATGGCATTACCTAGTAAATTAGTAACTACTTTTTCAACAATATCCCTATCGAACCATGCTGCCTTAGCATCAATTATGGAATAGGTAAAGTCAATGTCCTTTTCTTCAGCCCTGAATTCAAATACGGCGATGATCTGTCTTAAAAGTGCACTTAAATTTCCTTTGGATACACTGAGTTTCAGGCTGCCGGATTCCAGTTTTGACAAATCCAACATTTGATTGACTAAATTCAGCAATCGTTTAGCGTTGCGTTGTACTAAAGACAATTCCTTCTTGTCCTCTTCATTAAGATCGGGTTTTGAAAGCTGCTTGTCAATAGGTCCTGATATTAACGTCAATGGTGTCCTGAACTCGTGTGAGATATTAGTATAGAGTCTACTTTTTACCTCATCGAGCTTTTTCAATCGTTCGGTTTCATCATGCTCTAATTTTAATTGCATAGTCATTTGCCAACGCCACTTGAGGTATCTATACACCAAAAATCCACAAAATAGTATCAACAAAGCATAGATAAATTTAGCGATGGTATTTAGGTACCAAGGTTGCTGAATAGTGAATCGATATGTTGCTGGCTCTTCGTTCCACACATCATCATAATTACTCGATTTTACTTGGAACTCATATTTACCTGATGGTAATTTTGGGTAATGAGCCGTATTTGAATTAGCAGCATCGATCCAATCCTCATCATAAGGAATCAACTTATATTTATAGTTGTTTCTTTCGGGAAGCGAAAAATGCAATCCAGCGAATGAAAACGTCATGGTATTCTGGTTATACATGTATTCTGCTTCCTGTACAATTGCTTCCTCCTCTGAAAAAACTTCCAGTTTATTTATAACTGTTTTCGGTGGAATAGGATTCTTGGTCAAGGCATCTGGTTTGAACCAGTTCAACCCCTCCAGGCCCCCAAAATATAGATAGCCCTTAGAATCCTTGAAGTATGCTCCCGTGTTGAATTCCAAGGCCTGTAATCCATCGTAATTATCATAGTTGATGATTATAGAAAACGATTCTTCACTAACGCTCACTTTGGTAAGACCTCGGTTCGAACTGAGCCAGAGATGCCCTTGATCATCCGGTAATATGCTATAAATGACATTGTTTGGCAAACCATCGTTCCTCTCAATTGTCATCACAGACTTCTTTTCAGGGTCATAGGCCTTTAATCCATTGCCGTTAGTGCCAATCCATAATATTTCATTTTTATCGTAATGCAATGACTTTATATTGTCGCCAACCTTCGAGATACTAGAGACACTTAGATCACTAGGATCGATACTCCAAAGACCATTAGAATCAGTTCCTACCCATAAGGCTCCATCTTTTCCTTCTTCCATCGTCCTGATATTATTAGATGGCATCGCACTATTATCTGTGTTATATGATGCTACAACACCTTTTGATCCATCGAATTGCAAAAGGCCATTTTCTCTAGTACAAAGCCATATCCTGTTGCCCGAGTCCTTGTATATTTTCCAAATGGTATATCCGTTGAGATCAACTATGGATATAAATCTTCCGTTTTCAAGGATATTCAATCCACTCCCCTGAAATCCGATATAGAGCTTGTTACCATCATTCATTAAGCTCATGACTCTGTTAGAGTTTATTTGGGAATTAGAGGTAGTAAACGTCTTGTAAGTGTCCTGGACTCTATTATAACTGGTAAGCCCCTTACCTGAAGTGCCCATCCAAATGGTGTTTTGGGCATCTACAGTGATTGCCCGTATTACATCGACATTAACATCTTGAGGTGTTTGATTGTTGGTCAACACATTGAATTTGGAAAGGTTTTCATCATAATAACTCAAACCAGCACCATCAGTTCCAAGCCAAATGGTACCTGTGAAATCCTCAAAGAGACAAAGCACATCATTGTAATGAATAGCGTAAGGATTGGTCTTTTTTGCCATGAATTGCTTTATGGTCTTCTGGGAGAAATCTACTAGATATGCTCCATTGCCGTAGGTGGCAACCCACAGTCGATCATGGCTATCAAACAGCAACGATTGAATATTCAAATCTATAGGTAGTTGCTTGCGCTCATCAAATCCGCTGAAGTTTTTAATTTCATTTTCTATGCGATCCATAAAAAAAAGACCTTTGCCAAAACTACCCAACCAGAACTCATTGTCTTCAGCAATTGCAACACTACCAAAAGGAATATCTTCACGATGTATGGAAATGCTATCGGCATCCATTTCTAAAAGGCCTTTCGAGGTTAATGCATAGGTTTTATTTGCAGATTCGTAGATATTGAAAATCTTCCGATTACCTATGCGACTCTTAAAAAGTCGGAGTGTATCTTTCTTGTTTTTGATCTCATACAGCCCTTCACCAAAGGTGCCAATATAAAGATCACCATTGCTATTTTGAAATATGCTGCTTGTATTCTTGAATTGGGATTGTGCTATGAACGTATCCGAAGCACTATCGAATTTTTCCAATGTCCCTGAAGCAGATATGATCCAAAGATTACCTTGTGGGTCAACATATACCTTTCCTAATCTACTATAGTTAGGTCGCGTAACATCATCAAATTGTTTGTTGTAATATTTAAAGGTCTTACCATCGTATCGATTCAGTCCATCTTGAGTGGCAAACCAGAGATAGCCTATACTGTCTTGGGCAATACTTACGACGCTGTTTTGGGAGAGCCCATCCTCGACATTGACAGACCTGAAAGAAATCTGCTTTTGGGGCATAATCGCTGTTATGCCTTTATCTTCTGTTTCTTGTGAGAAGAGTAAGTTAAAAGAAAGCCCAAGAATAATTATACAAATACGCGTCACTCTACAAATAATGAATCAACTGTTCTCTGTAAAGTTAGTAAAGAAAAGATTACAAAATAGATTTTATCGCTTCCACCATCTTAGTGGCACGATTGTGCACCTCATCCTCGGTCCAACTCAGCTTAATGAGGCATGAAATATTGCGACCGATGTAATGATCGGATTGCAAAAAATATTTGGTTTTAAGTTGCGATAATACTTCTTTAATTTCTGAGGTTAATGGGTATAAAGATTTAGCGTCTTTTAAATGCTGCCATTTACGCACATAATGCCAATTGTTATTGTAGTAATTCCAGCAAGCATCAACACCGTTTTCTTTAAATGCAAACGAAACCTTGCTAGCGGATTTAAGATCAGGTAAGAAGAAATTCAAGAAGGCATAACTTTCTTCACCGCCTTCTGGAACGGTCCTGAATGTCACTTCAGGAATGGTCGCTAATGCTTCCCTTAAGATCGTAAAATGTTTTTTCTGAATGTCCAGAAATTCGGGCAAGCGTTTGATCTGTGCCAAGCCAACTGCCGCATGCAATTCTGATATCCTGAAATTATAACCCAAGAATGGATGGGTTTCGGCACCTCGATCGTTACCTACATGATCATGGCCATGATCGCTATAATGATCCGCGTTCGAGTAATAGGATTCGTTATTGGTAATGACTGCACCGCCCTCGCCACAGGTCACTGTTTTTACAAAATCGAAAGAGAAACAACCTAGATCACCAATGCTCCCTAAAGGATTGCCTTTATAGCTACCTCCTATGGCCTGACAGGCATCTTCTATCAACAGCAGGCCATGCGTGTCACAAAGTCTCTTCAAGGCATCCATATCACCCATACTACCACACATTTGTACGACCATGACTGCCTTTGTTTTTGGTGTGATGGCTTTTGCAACCGCTTTAGGGTCCAAAGTCAAGGTATCGTCTATATCCACCAAAATAGGAATAGCCCCAAGCATCATAATAGCCTCAAAGCTTGCGACAAATGTAAAGGTAGGCATGATCACTTCGTCTCCTGCTCCTACTCCTGCCGATGCCAAAGCCACCGAAACTGCTGCGGTGCCACTAGAGACCAATTGGGCATGATTGGTCTTAAAAGTATTCTTTAATTCGGCCTCTAGCTCTTTGGCCTTCCAGTGTCCTTTTCGTATGCCATCGAAACCATAACGCATAAGAACACCATTGTCTAATACATCATTGACTTCCTTACGTTCTTGATCTCCAAATAGTTCGAATCCAGGCATGTGGTTTACTTTAAATATGGGCCAAAATTACAATTATATACCCCATAAAAAAAGCGCCGAGGCATAATCTCAACGCTTTGAATTATTTTTTATTTATCTATTCAAAAATAGTTTTCAATTACAGAATCTACAAACTTATAATGCCTATTCGTATCCCTTAAATAATTGTAACCACTAAGCTCACCGAGTATATCTCCCACTCCATTGAGAGCCACCAATGTTGGGTAACTTCCGTCTGTATTATAGGTTCTTACCATTTCAAGGTTTTTCTTTTTTTGTTCTGGCGTAATGATATCGATACGTCTCGGAATATCAACCATGAGCAGTACCATGTTCTTGGATCGTTCCTTGAATTTAGGGGTTTCAAAAAAGTCTTTCTTTAACAGCTTACAAGGTGGACACCAATCGCTTCCTGTAAAATAGACTAAAATGGGTTTGTTTTGTTTTGTGGAGATTTCCTTTGCTTGTTCAAAATCGGTTTCCCATTTCAAGTCTTGAGCAATTGATTGAAAACCAATACATAGCACGACTATTAGAATCAATTTTTTCATTTGGATTTGCGTTATCGCTATTACAAATTTAATATATCAACTAATATAATAAATTGTTTACCAAAATATTGTTTTACAGCACAATAACAGTATCGTCTAGAGTTTTCCTTACCTTCTTGAATCCAGCGAAAGCATCGTCCTTTGACCTATAGCCAATAGGCAATACCAAAACAGATTTAAGGTTTTTATTATAAAGGTCAAGCACTTCGTCGTATGCTTTCGGGACAAACCCTTCCATAGGACAAGCATCGATGCCCTCGATGGCACAAATCGTCAACAGGTTCCCCAATGCCAAATAGGCTTGCTTGGTAGCCCATTCTTCTAGATTTTTTCTATCCTTTTTACCGAAGCTCTTGATCAGGTCGTCTTCAAAAGGCTTTAGGACGGAAGATGGTGTGTTTCTCGTTTGCTTCACTAGTTTAAAATAGTCCTTAATATATTCTGAATCAATTACCGTATCTATACAAAGTACCAATACATGTGATGCCTGGGCGACTTGCTTCTGTCCGTAGGAATGCGCTACTAACTCCTGTTGAAGGTCCTTATTACTAATAACAACCATTTTTAAGGGTTGTAACCCATACGACGTAGCTGTAAGAATAAAGGCATTCTTTACAATATCGATCTTGCGTTCTTCTAGAATCCTTGAGGTATCAAATTTTTTAGTCGCGTATCGCCAATTAAGGCATTCAATAATATCCATGTGCATGTGTTTATGACAAAATTACTAATTGAAAGATAAAGATATCTAGTTTGATAATAAATTTACTCAATAATTGCATTAGAAGAACCAGAGTTTAATGGCCATGACGATAATGGCTATAATAAGGAATTTCTTTACGAAACCATCTCCTTTTTTTACCGCATATCTACTCGCAAACCATGCACCCGTCATACTACCCAAAGAAAGTATCAATCCATATTGCCAATCGACCATATCATTGATGGCAAACATAAAAAGAGCACCGAGCATATAAATAATCACTACGGCAACTTTGGTAGCATTGGCCTTAACCAGTCTGATTCGGTTCACATAATTAAAAAACATGATCATTATAAAGCCAACGCCTGCATTTAGAAAACCACCATAAATACCAATGAAAAAGAATGCAATACAGCTGATCCATAGATACTTCCCTGTTGTCCTTTCTGCCAATTCATCCATTTTCAGTTTTGGCTTTAAGATGATAAGCAATACAATGGCAAACATGGTGATGGCGAGTATGCGTTTAAAAATGGTATCATCGATATCCACTGCAATCTGCGCCCCTATTAAGGCTCCAAAAAATGCTGAAACCCCCAAATAATTACTAAACGGAAACGTCTTGACACCTTTGCTCCTAAAGCCAGCGGTACCCATAACATTCTGCAAGATGATTGCAATTCTATTCGTGCCATTGGCAACCCCTGGCGGCAACCCAAGAAAAATAAGCATTGGGAGCGTTAGCAAAGAACCTCCTCCTGCTATGGTATTGATAATACCAGCAAAGAAACCAACAAGTATGAGGTACAAGAGATCCACAGAAAATTCCATGCCGCAAATTAGCCAAATATTCTGTTTGTTTTTCTTGAATGAATTAAAAAAGGGTTCTATATTTGCATCCGCATTCAGGGAATACCTGATGAGACACTTGGAGAAATGGCAGAGTGGTCGAATGCACTAGTCTTGAAAACTAGCGAGGGTCACACCT
>RCNB010001767.1_pt1 | contig 18332 bp, 11 predicted proteins | sample 2041321 | NCBI WGS metagenome assembly RCNB01 (sample SAMN09708232, study PRJNA481090) | Marine sediment metagenome, whole genome shotgun sequencing project. | reverse complement strand
AAATCGGTTATAGATAGATGCTATCCGTTGGAGCAGACTGCCGAGGCTCACAGGTATGTCGATAAAGGGCACAAAAAGGGAAATGTAGTCATCACTATGCGACATAATAGCAAAACGTAACAAGGCGCTGCACTCCACCGCTATTTCGCTGTGATTCATTGAGGTGGTGAGCTTATTCATTTGGTTATATTATCAAATCGCTCATGTTTGCTATACTGATTCATTTATTGAATTAAAACTGTGCCCAAACTGTGCCCAAAATTTGTCAGAAATATCGAAATATATGCAAATAAATCAAAATATATCGAAAACCTTACGATCCAAAAAATCAGCTCTCAACAGAGGTCACCCCTTATATTTTCCGCTTTCCCTTTATTTTGTGCTTCTTACACACGGTAGAAGTCACAGGTTCAAATCCTGTATCGCCCACCACTTGCTTTCAATAAATCCCCGATCACAATCATGAATGAAAATTATCGGACTGCCAGCCTACTGATCGAAGTCAGAACAAATACACGTCAACCTATTTCAGAATTATGCGTCTAATATATATCCAGTGCGGATATTTATTGGAACAGATCATGAAAAAACTCATAACCCGCAATGAAGAGATTATTCTACTGGCCATCCTGAAGCTTAAAGGTAACGCTTACGGTGTAAGCATCCGGCAGCAAATTTATCTGGACATGGGCGACAAGTGGTCCTTTGCTTCCATTTACCAGCCATTAGATAATCTTGTCCGAAAAAATAACGTCAGACGAATAAAGGGCGATCCCACCTCTAGACGAGGTGGAAAAAGCAAATACTTTTATGAGGTCACTGTATTGGGTAAACGGAATCTGCAGAAAATAAAAGAAGCCCACGAACAGGTTTGGTCAGGCATGAAAGAGATTTCAGTGGAGAATGGGAATTGAAAAGGACTCGTCCCGCTTTACCCCAACTAGCCAAGCAGGTACTTAAGCATCTATTTTCCCAGGATTACTACATTGAGAGATTCGGAGATTTGGAAGAGGCCTATGTTGATATGAAGCAAGAGTTCGGACTCATTTTCGCAAAGGCATGGCTCTGGATCCAAATCCTGAAATTAATCTCTGGTGCTGCCCGAATAAATATCGTTTGGAGGCTGACAATGTTTAGATTTTATTTAAAAACTGCCGTGCGAAATCTTTACAAATTTAAAACAATTTCATCGATCAATATTATCGGTATGTCGGTTGGGATGACAGTATGTATTCTGCTCATGCTTTATGTCCAAGATGAGCTGAACTTTGATCGATATCATCAGCATTCAGACCGGATTTTTCGCATCCTCGAAAATGACCAGCCTTTTATTTCGCCCCAGGTCTCTGAGATGATCAGTGCCAATTTTCCTGAAATTGAGAGTTCGGCCAGAATACTGGTCAGAGACCAATGTATGGTTCAATATAAAGAGAAACAGTTTATTGAAAGGCAATTTTCGTTTGCAGATCCCACCCTTTTTTCAATTTTTTCATTTAAGCTGATGGAAGGAGATCCGGCAACAGTATTAAAACGCCCGTTTTCCATAGTGATTTCTGAAACGATAGCCCATAAATATTTCGGCAGTGAAGACCCCATCGGAAAAGTATTGAGACTGGAAAATAGACATGACTATACAATTACCGGAGTGATGGAAGAAATTCCTCATAACTCCCACTTTCGTTATGACATCCTGGCCACTTTGGCCGGCTCAGACCAGGTTTTCGGATCAGATTGGATGTCGAATTGGGGATGGCGAAATTTTATCACCTATTTTCTGGGACAAGAGAGTTTTTCCCAACCCTCGTTCGGAAATAAAATGTCGGCATTGGTTGCGGAAAATCGCGATTTCCAAGAGGGCGAAAGTCCATCAGCCTACACAGTACAGGCTTTAAAAGATATCCATCTTTACTCGGGTCACATTGACAATGACATTCAAGTTCAAGGAAATATCAGTTATGTCCTGATATTCTCAGGTATCGGCATTCTCATTCTGTTAATTGCCTGTTTCAACTACGTTAACCTGCTTACTGCCAATGCCACTACACGAGCAAAAGAAGTCGGGGTCAAGAAGGTGGTGGGCTCATCACGTAATCAGCTGGTCAGACAATTTATGGGTGAATCGGTTGTCATATTGATTATCGCGCTGTCATTAGCGATCGCTTTGTCATATCTCTGTCTTCCGATTTTTAATAATCTGACGGGCAAGTCTCTCTCTCTTAATATTCTCCTAAGCAGCAGGATGGTTTTAAGTATCACTGGTATTTTGGTTCTCACCGGCTTACTCTCAGGATTTTATCCCGCGTTCGTGCTCTCTTCTTTTCAACCCATAAAAACACTCAAAGGAATTGAAAGCAGCGGCAATAGGAAAAGAAACCTCGGAAGAATGTTGGTGGGTGGACAGTTTACAATCTCAATCATTCTTATTATTTGCGCACTGTTCATGGCCCGGCAATTGCATTTTTTGCAGAATGAAAAACTTGGCTATAACAAAGAACACATTATCGTAACTGAATTTCATGACACAGAAGAATCGCAAAAGTATGAAATATTAAAAAATGAGCTACTGCGAAACATCAATGTTACATCCGTAACTGCAGCGACCCGTTTTCCTTCGGATGATCTAAACAACTGGGGGAGCATACAGCTTGCTGGCCAGAGTGAATGGATAGGTTTGCCCTTTGTGCATGTTAACTTTGACTATTTTAGAACTTTTGGAATCTCCCCTATTCTGGGACGAATGTTCTCAAGACAAATGGAGACTGATAAGGATCAGGCGCTTATTCTTAATGAAGCGGCCTTGAAGAAGCTTGGCTTAAACCAGGAGGTAATCGGAAGACCTCTTCAAATATCTTGGCCTTATTCCAACCGTAAAATTATCGGTATCGTCAAAGATTTCCACTTTGAATCTCTCTACAACTCCATTCTTCCTGTCGCATTTGTCATCTCACCCAAACAATGTTGGAAGATGGCTATTAAGGTTCGTGGAGCATCCCTGAATGAAACTTTGGCGAGCATCGAAAAAACATGGGAAACTTTCTACCCAGAATGGGTGTTTGAATACCAATTTGTTGATGATCGGGTGAGGCAGCACTATGAATCTGAAGAACGCACTTTTCATCTGATGGGTTATTTTACCGTTCTTGCCATTTTTGTTGCCAGCCTCGGACTTTTTGGATTAGTCTCTTTTACAATTAAAAGGCGGTTCAAAGAAATATCCATTCGTAAAGTTTTAGGTGCACGCACTGCTACAATATTCACCTTATTGGCCGGTGAGCTTTTATGGGGAATCTTGCTTGCCAACCTGGTTGCTTGGCCCATCGCCTGGTATGCCCTAAATCAGTGGCTTCAAAACTTCGCTTATCATACATCCCTCTCCTGGTGGATTTTCATTCTGTCGGGTATGAGCGTTATGGCAGTTGCGTTGTTGACGATGAGTTGGCAAACGATTCGGGCAGCAATGACTAATCCCATTGATACATTAAAATATGAGTAATACATGAAAAGCTACTGAATCACATTTCTCTTCTTTTTGTGCCTTTTACACACGGTAGAAGTCACAGGTTCAAATCCTGCATCGCCCACCATTTATTGCATTTAATATCAGCAGGATAGAAATCCCCATTATTTTCCTATCCCCCAATTTCAGCAAAAATTTGGTAATATTTAGTCACAATCCTGGCCACATCACAAATTAGGAATTTTAATATTTTAAGTTTTTTCAATCATTTAGCTAATAATAGGAAATAAAGATGAACCTACGACCTTGCTCCGGCCCCGAAGGGATTTTTTAGTGGCGTTGCATCTCAATATGAGTCAGCAAATGTTCTTGGTTTGACTTTCGTTGCTGACCATATTATTTTCGATGTGATTGACAAAGAGCAGAAGAGATGGATAAAGTAATGCGTTTTGGAGTGTCCGTTGACCAGGCCTTTTAAATCAATATATGAGCTTTATCGGGTCTTTCCTACTCGGAAATTTAAGAGAAGTCAAAGAAAATCAGCTCCTCCCCCTTTATACCGATTATCTAATCTATTGGACCTTCCCGGTTTTGGCTCCGGCTCCTATCCCATGCCGGAAAGAAACATCAGTTTAGGGATAACTCTCAAGCATTGGAGAGCACAAAATGCCATCATTTTTTCTCAATTATTTTGTGAATCAGGGAATTTCCTCCGATGAGGAGACATGAGGAAACAAATGTTTTCAACCCATATTTCAAAATATAGATCCGAATTAAGATCCCTTGCATCCATTATTCTACTGTTGGTTTTGGGAGTGACGGTTTGTTCAGCTCATTCCGGGAAAGCGAGGTATCATATCATAATCGATACAGATACTGCCGTAGATGACCTTCGAGCCATTTGCCTTTTCCTCTCTTCCCCAGAATTCGAAGTCCTGGCGATCACGACTTCAGACGGAGTCATCAGTCCTGAACAGGGATGGAGAAAGGTGCAATCTCTCCTGAGAAGCTTTGGCCATGAAGGAATTCCCACAGGAGCAGGACAGGCCATCCAAGAGGACATCCCTCCATGGCGGGCCTTTAACCGGAAGGTACAATGGGGAGAGGAAGTAAAGATTGAAAATAAGGACGTGAATAGTGCTGTCGATGCAATCCTGTCCGCCCTCGAACTCGAAGAAGAGCCCGTTATCTTTGTGTGTTTAGGAGGACTGACGAATCTAGCCAACGCGCTCGAAACAACGCCTGAGTTTCATGAAAAAATCGAGAGGATCGTCTGGTACAACGACAGCATTGATCCTTTATCGGGTACAAATTATGAGTTTGACAAAAAAGCGGCACATTCTGTATTCTCAATCAATGTTGCCTTGGAAGCAGTAAGCAATAACAGCGCGCTCGAGTAATTAAACCGGAATTCATACAATATATCAGCGATCTGAACTCACCCTACGCGGAAATGATTGCATCCACGCATAGCGACGAGGGGGTTATCCAGCGGATAACAGAAGAACATCTCAAATTTTGGGATGATTTGCTTCCCGTTTACCTGATACATCCAAATCTTTTCGTATCCCAAACAAGCAAAAAATCAGCTCCCCACAAACTATTTCAGGTGCAAGATTGGGAAGGAGTCAAAGCCAAATACTTAGAGATATTAACAAGCCGAAATCAAGTCATGAGCAAAGTCTTTAAAGGCTTTCCTGATTTGCCAGAGCTTTATGCCGATGATGTCCAGCTCTACATGAATGGCATTATCCGAAAACACGGCAAAGAAGAGTGGCGCATAGGTGTGCTCACCAACGAGCTGCATGGCCATCTGGGAATTTATGCAGTAATCGGAGCAAAAATGGGATTGAGAGCTCGCCAGTATTTTCACATTGGTATTGATGACATCTCAATCATCTCGCATGCAGGAAGTACACCCCCCTTGAGCTGCATGAATGACGGCCTGCAAGTGAGCACTGGCGGAACTATCGGACACGGATTGATCACAGTTTCCCCTGACCCCCCTTTCCAGCCTAAAGCAACCTTCACTTTTAAAGCAAAAAGCGTTTGTCTCAGGTTGAAAGAGAAGTACTGGAATATCATCAGCAGCGATATTAGGACAGGAATCGAGCTTTGCGGCCTGAATACAGAAGAGTACTGGAAATATGTCAGGAAACGTGCCCTGAACTACTGGCTGGAATGGGACCGAATAGAAATCTTTGATATCGCTCCCCAAAACTGAGCCTCAGTATCAGTCTTTTTGAATCATTGGAATCTATCACATGTGGTTGTTATCCCAACAGTTCAACTTTGATGGCACCAAGCTGGCTGAGGCTATTCGACGGACCTTTCCTCAGGTAAATCAAGTCCCACGAACTGGACGCACCCGGCCCATGGGCCTGAGACAGTGGACTTCCGTCCAAGAAAAACACTCTGGTAAGTGTTTTAGGAAAATGCTATCAGGATTTAAGCCGGGAACTTCTTCTGAAACCAAATAATCTCAAATTCTTCTGTCTGAAACTGTGCCCAAAATTTGTCAAGAATTTGTCAAGAATATAGGAAAATCTGTAGGAAGAAGTCACAGGTTCAAATCCTGTATCGCCCACCACACCTTTCCGAAGACGCCATCAATTTACCCCCCTGATTGGCCAGGGGGGCTGGGGGGGTTAATATCACTAATTCAAAGTCTTGAAGGCGTTTTGGAATTCCTCAACAACTTACGCAATTCTGTGCCCCTCTAAAATGTGAGGTTATGAATGCAGCCTAACACATGGATCAGCTGCTGCATCCTTTTGTTCTGCGGCTCCTCCTAGCCTTGATCCACCATCCACTTCGACAGGGCATCGGCGAAGACCGCTGGTTCCTCGAAGAAAGGCTGGTGGCCGCTCTTCTCGAATAGGCGCAAGGTGGCGTTGGGAAGCGCGTCGACGACACCATCCCACAGAACATAGGGGACTGTGTAGTCGTGGCGTCCTTGGGCTATGAAGATCGGCACACGCAACGAGCTTGATTCGGCGCGGATGGCTTCTAGATCGCCGGCCAAGACCTCGAAGGTGAGGTCGGCGGGGTTGCCGGTCGACCGCCCACCCCCTCGGAGGTCGACGTAGACCAGCCTCAGGCGGTCGGCAAGCTGCGGCGGCGTCAGCCGCTTGTAGGGTTCCGAGCCGATCGCACTCAGAACCAGGCACGTCGGCCCGCTGCCCTGCGTCGAGTAGTACAGCTCCGCCCCGTTGATCGAGACAGTCCCTTCTCTGTTGTTAACCATGCCGTCACCTCCGGCTCAATGCGCTGGCGGCGCTTCGTCAGTGGCGCAAGCCAACAGGAAGAGGAGAAGCCATATTTTGAGAAAAATACCGAAACAATACAGTCTAAATGTAATAAATACCCTTAAGATATGTTTAAAATGCAGCAATACCTTATCAATATCCTTGTTGTATCGCAAGCCGTATATCTGACAATTTAGATATCATTGACAAGGAGTTCACTTTAATATAACGTTCTTATTTAGGATTGAATTCCAATTTAGGATTAAATGTGAAAGTATCAAAAAAGGATATTGAGCAGCGAATGGCCCGTTTCGAGAAAACATGTAGAAATTCGGGTGCAAAATTAACCCATCAGCGTGTGGAGATTTTTCGGGAAGTTGCCCAAACTGGCGACCACCCTGCTGCTGAAAAAGTCTATCAGGGTGTGCGCAGGCGAATGCCGACGGTATCGATGGATACGGTCTACCGAACGCTCTGGTGGCTCAAAGACTTGGGTCTGATCACAATGCTTGGACCTCCACGAGAGCAAGCCCGGTTCGATGCGAATCTCAGCCGCCATCATCATTTTGTGTGTACCCAATGTGGACTGACACAGGATTTTTTCAGTAATGACTTCGACAGTTTAAAACTGCCGGATTCCTTACAATCTATTGGGCAGGCCGAAAAAATCCAGGTAGAAGCCATAGGGCTCTGCCTTACATGTGCCAAGGAAGATAAACCAGGTATGAAAAAATAAAAGGGAGGTAACGTTATGAATGACGAAAGCAAGTGCCCTGTAACCGGTAGAACTAAAAACACCATTGCCGGCGGTGGCACATCAAACCGGGACTGGTGGCCGAATCAGTTGAATCTTAACATTCTGCACCAGCAATCTTCCAAGTCCAATCCGATGGGCGAAGATTTCAACTACGCCGAGGAATTCAAGAAACTCGACCTGCAGGCTGTAAAAAAGGAGCTCTATTCGCTGATGACCGACTCGCAGGACTGGTGGCCGGCCGATTACGGTCACTACGGGGGGCTTTTCATCCGGATGGCGTGGCACAGCGCAGGCACTTACCGCATGGGCGACGGCCGCGGTGGGGCAGGAACCGGCAATCAGCGCTTGGCGCCCCTGAACAGCTGGCCGGACAACGTGAACCTCGACAAGGCGCGCCGTCTGCTTTGGCCAATCAAGCAGAAGTACGGCAGCAAGATCTCCTGGGCCGACCTGATGATCCTCGCCGGAAACTGCGCCCTTGAGTCGATGGGATTCAAGACCTTCGGCTTCGGCGGCGGGCGCGAAGACGTCTGGGAGCCGGAAGAGGACATTTACTGGGGGACTGAGACAGAGTGGCTAGGCGACAAGCGCTACTCCGGTGATCGAGATCTCGAAAATCCGCTCGCCGCTGTTCAGATGGGCCTGATCTACGTGAACCCGGAGGGGCCGAACGGCGAACCGGATGCGGTTGCCTCCGGCCGTGACGTCCGCGAGACCTTCGCCCGCATGGCCATGAACGACGAAGAGACCGTCGCACTCGTCGCCGGCGGTCACACCTTTGGCAAGTGCCACGGCGCGGGCGATGCAGCACATGTGGGTCCCGAGCCCGAGGGTGCCGGCATCGAAGAGCAGGGCCTCGGCTGGAAGAGCAGCTTCGGCAGCGGCAAAGCCGGCGATACGATCAGCAGCGGCATCGAAGGTGCCTGGAAGCCGAAGCCGACCAAATGGGATATGGGCTATCTGAAAGTGCTGTTCAAATACGAGTGGGAGCTGACAAAGAGCCCGGCCGGCGCGCATCAGTGGCTCGCCAAGGATGTAAACAAAGAGGACATGGTGGTTGACGCTCACGACCCATCTAAGAAGCACCGGCCGATGATGACCACGGCGGATCTCTCCCTTCGCTTCGACCCTATCTACGAACCCATCGCGCGGCGCTACCTGCAAAACCCCGAGGAATTCGCGGACGCCTTCGCCCGGGCGTGGTTCAAGCTAACCCACCGCGACATGGGCCCCCGTTCACGCTATCTCGGCCCGGAAGTGCCTGAAGAAGATCTTATTTGGCAGGACCCGGTGCCCGCAATCGATCATAAGCTGATCGACGAGAAGGATATCGCGGACCTCAAGGGCAAGATCCTTGCCTCGGGACTGTCTGTCTCAGAACTGGTGTCGACCGCCTGGGCGTCGGCATCCACTTTCCGTGGCTCCGACAAGCGTGGCGGCGCGAATGGGGCACGTATCCGCCTCGCGCCGCAGAAACATTGGGAGGTCAACCAGCCTGATCAACTGGCGAATGTGCTGGGCATCCTTGAAGGAATCCAAAAGGAATTCAACAACGCGCAGTCCGGTGGCAAGAAGGTCTCGCTCGCCGACTTGATCGTGCTGGGTGGTTGCGCAGGTGTCGAGCAAGCGGCGAAGAATGCCGGTCACGATGTGACCGTACCCTTCACGCCGGGGCGCACGGATGCGTCGCAGGAGCAAACCGACGTGGAGTCCTTCGCCGTACTCGAACCGTCTGCAGACGGATTCCGCAACTACCAAAAGAAAGAATACGCCGTCTCGGCAGAAGAAATGCTGGTTGATCGGGCGCAGCTGCTGACACTGACTGCTCCTGAGATGACGGTTCTCGTCGGCGGTATGCGCGTCTTGAATGCCAACTTCGGAAAGTCCCCGCACGGCGTCTTCACCAAGCGCCCAGAGACACTCACTAATGACTTCTTCGTGAATCTGCTCGACATGAACACGGAGTGGAAGGCAACCTCGGAAGACGAAGACCTGTTCGAAGGTCATGATCGCGCAACGGGCGAAACGAAGTGGACCAGCACTCGTGTCGACCTCATCTTTGGTTCAGACTCTCAACTCCGGGCCTTGGCGGAAGTCTACGGATGCGAGGACTCCCAGGAGAAGTTCCTGCACGACTTTGTAGCGGTGTGGGACAAGGTAATGAACCTTGACCGCTTCGACCTGGCCTGATCATGGCATAAGCGTCTTCGAGAACTTCTGAAAGGGCAGCAAAGAAAGCTGAAAAGCCGTGTAAAAATACCAGTCTATCAGGAGATAATAGGAGGGAAGGTTGGTAGCGGGGGTTGGATTTGAACCAACGACCTCCGGGTTATAAGCCCGCTCTGTGGGGTAGTCAGTCACCCCTGTTAACAGGGTAAAACGATTATTTTACGTCAGCACCGCTAAGCATTTTTAGGCAATTGTAAGCCCAATTTGGCCCGTATGTGGCCCGCGGGAAGAGGTCTGCAAAGACGCTTGATGGCAGCCGAAGAGAGAGAGGAGCATTATTCATCTTTGACCACAAGGTTTCTCTATGATATTGGTTGTAAGGGATGTCACCGTACGAAAATTGGATAAAAATGTGCGTAAAGTACGACAAGCGCTAAAACCAAATTCTTATTTTACGCCAGGTCCTCAGGTCCGTTCCCACTTCTTTCATCCTTTCACTGTTCTGGAGCTTCGTCATGCTTAAAAACTATCTGAAAGTTGCCATTCGAAATCTCAGGAATCACAAAGGGTACTCGTTTGTCAACGTATTCGGACTGGCTGCCGGACTGGCTTGCAGTTTCTTCATCTTGCTCTGGGTTCAAGACGAACTCGGTTTTGACAGCTTTCATGAGGAAGGCGATCAGATATACCGGGTCATGCAGCACGCGACTTTCGGTGGAAGAAAGGCCACACAGGACGCGATCCCTGGGCCCCTCGATAATATATTAGACGAGCAGTACCCGGAGATCACCCACTCAGTGTTGATGTCCTGGGACTTTAATATGGTTGTGACCCTGGGTGATCAGACCTTTCGCGCGAACGGCCGGTATTTCGGTCCCGACCTCTTCAAGGTGTTTACGTTCCCCCTGATTGTCGGCGATCCCGCAACAGCACTCCAGAATCCAGAGTCGATTGTCCTCTCCGAATCGATGGCCGAAAAGTATTTCGGTTTCGGCTGGCGGACCAGGAATGACATCCTGGGCACGACGCTTCGTATAGAGAATCGGATAGACATGACGCTGACCGGTGTGTTCGAGGACATTCCGGCCAACTCCACCTTGCAGTTCGAGTTTGTTCTTCCGGTTGAAGAATTCAATCGCAGGAACGAGTGGGTCGATGATTGGACAAGTAACGGGCTCCGGCTCTTCGTCCGCCTCCAGAAAGATGCCGATCCAGTGGCTGTATCTGCGAAAATTGAAGGGCTGATTCGGGAGAACAACGACCAGTGGAGAACCGAGCTTTTTCTGCAGTCGATCACGGACATGTACCTGAGGTCGGACTATGAGGACGGCGTACTGGTCGGTGGCCGCATCGAATACGTGAGGATTTTCCTACTCGTTGCCCTTTTTATCATTTTGATCGCCAGCATCAATTTCATGAATCTGGCCACTGCTCGAAGCGCGCAGCGCGCTCGGGAAATCGGCGTTCGGAAATCGGTCGGTGCCACCAGAACGCTTCTTGCATGGCAGTTCCTTGGTGAATCCATCCTGCTGTCGCTGATCGCATTCGTGGTGGCCCAGATTTTTGTGTTCGTTCTGCTTCCTAGCTTCAACGCGCTGACTCAGAAATCCGTGAGCATCTCACTACTCGACCCGACATTGTGGTTGCAGTTCGGAGGAATTGCGTTGCTGACCGGAATCGTGGCGGGCTCCTATCCAGCGTTGTACCTGTCGTCTCTGAACGTGATCGGCGTGCTTCGGAACACCCTGGGGAAGACCTCACGCGGCGCGGGAATCCGAAAAGGACTCGTCGTCTTCCAATTCATGATGTCGATCATCCTGATCGTAGGAACGATAACCGTCTACAAGCAGCTCGGATACATCCAATCCAAGGACCTGGGCGTGGACAGGGAGAACGTGCTGTACATGGACTTTGAGGGAGGAGTCAAGGAGCAGTTCGGCGCATTCAAGCAAGAACTGCTCCAAGAACCGGGAATCGTCAGTGTTTCCGCCGGGAGCCAGAATCCGTTATCGATCGGTCAGAACACGATGTATACGGACTTCGATGGAAAGGATCCAGGCGATACGACGCTGTACAACATCGTCAGTACAGAAATCGGCTTCGTCGAAGCAATGGGAATTGAGATGGACCAAGGACGTGTGTTTTCCGAGGAATTCGGCGCCGACAGTTCAAATTATATCGTGAACGAGAAAGCCGTTGAGGCGATGGGGATGGAGGATCCAATCGGTCAGCGGTTGATGCTCTGGAGGGTTGAAGGCACGATCGTCGGCGTCATGAAAGACTTCCATATGCGGTCACTCTACCAGCCCATTGATCCCGTTATTTTTCGGCTGAATCATGAGAGCACACAGATTATGTTCGTGCGCCTTGAAGAGGATCGGACGACCGAGGGAATCGCCTCTCTAGAGCGTGTATTCAAGGCGTTCAACCCTGAATATCCGTTCGAATACCGGTTTATGGATGAGCAGTTCGAGGACACCTACCGGAGCGAAATCGTAATTGGTACGCTCGCCAATTTCTTTGCCTTCATGGCAGTGCTCATAGCTTGTCTCGGCCTTTTTGGTCTCGCTTCCTTCACGGCCGAGCGGCGAACCAAGGAGATCGGTATCCGAAAAGTGCTGGGCGCATCCGTTTCGAACATCGTCTTTCTGCTGTCCAGAGATTTTCTCTTACTCGTTCTTGGGGCATTCGCAGTGGCTGCTCCGATCTCCTACTTCGTGATGAACGACTGGCTGAATGATTTCGCCTTCCATACTGAATTGGGAATCGGAGTACTGGCCCTTGCGGGAATTGCTTCTGTTCTGATTGCAGGAATAACGGTAAGCTGGCAATCGATCCGCGCGGCGACGGCGAATCCGGTCTCCTCGTTGAGGTCGGAATAAGTAGGTCGGGAGTTGGATTTGAGCCAACGACCTCCGGGTTATGAGCCCGACGAGCTACCAGACTACTCTACCCTACTCCAGAGGTAGAGGCGGTCAAACATATAACACCGTTAGTTAAAATTAGGCATTTTTAAGCCCGATTTGACACGTATTTGACACTCAGGGATAGGTCTATTCGCATGATTGATAGACACGCTGGACTCAAAATCCAGTTCGCTTCACCGTGAGTGTGGGTTCGACTCCCACCTCCGGCACATCTGGAATCCCTTTTTTATTCTCTGTCTTTAATAATATTAGGGAGGAAATTTTCCATCTTCCAGAGGTTTGGCATCTTCATAGTGGCCCCAAAGGAAAAGAAGGCCAAAGTCTTCCCGTCCGGATGGATATTCAGGTTTTCCATACGGAACATTTTCAGGTCGAGGGCCTGGGGCTCTCCTCCCTCAATCGGGATTCGCAGCAGATGGAAACTGGGGACGATCTTCTTCTCCTGGTCGGGCACCACATCGGAAAAGAGGATATAATTGCCGTCCTGACTCCAGGTCAAGCCAAGAGAGAAACTTTTAGTATATTCTGTCCTGTACAGTTCCCGCGCCTCTTCTCCTGAAACGGGAAGGATGTGGAGCACCATGAAATTGTCGCTCCTCCTGAAGGATTGAAATGCAAACTGCTTCCCATCGGGAGAGAGGGCACACTTGAATCTATCGTTATCAAAATACTGGGGACGGTGAACCTCTTTTTCCGTGCCGCTTTCAAGATCACGAAAAACAAGCCGGCGGATTTTTTTTGTGCCGTCTGTGTGTACATAATAAATGGACTTTCCATCCAAAGAAAAGTCAGGTGAATTCAGCCACTGCTTCCGGCGGTCCAGCTCACACCTGAAAATTGGTTTGACCTCACCTGATCGAGTATCGATCAAACAGAGCAGATCGTGTACATCCTGGTCCTCCCCAACTCTTGTAACGCTGAGAATAGATTGGCCGTCAGGAGACCATCTGAATCTTCCCCATGGTTTGTATTCTGTCTTGAATTCCCTTTCGTCACCCGTGTCAAGGGAGCGAATGCAGATGACATGCTGTTCTTTACTCAAAGGGTTCCCACCGCGAACTGAAACATAGGCCAGATACTTCCCATCCGGCGAATATGAAGGAGAATAGGTGGCCTTCCCGATATGTTTGATCGGGCGTTCCGGTTTTCTCAGGATTTCCCCTGTCTCCGGATCCCATTCGGCCGTATACACATTTCCTTTGGACGGGGCAGTGATATAGTAAAGTGAGCCTTCCTGATCGAATCCTTGAGGTGTGATTAATCCGATCTCCTTTTTTATTAATACCGGTATTCCATCCGGTTTCCCATCCTTTACAGAGATGGCCCAGACATCATCGGTTCCTTCGCGATCACTTTTAAAGAGCATTGTTTTTCCATCCGGCAGCCACCCTATAACAAGATCGCAGGCCGGATGTTCAATTAAAGGATAATTCTGCTTCCCATCTATTGAAATCAAATATATATCTCGATTAGAAGCGTTTTTATCATTTGCCGGATAAGAATAGGCGATCCAGCGGCCGTCCGGAGAAATGTCTACAGATATGACCTGATTGTAGACAAGACTCGTAGCATCCATGTCTTTGATGATGCGTTCGGATCCATTTTCAATAGAGACCAAGCTGAGCCTTCCTTGAAGCCCACTTTCTTCAGCAAAAGCAGTCACAACAGATTTTCCGTCAGGAGTCCATCCGATGGTAAACGCAGCGCCTGATTCCGGATTTTTCATGTTGTGGACGATCCGGGGAGGTTTAGATCCGGATGCATCTATAACCCGCATGTCGATATAGCTGGTCGCTCCCCACCAGTTATAGGCGATTTGTTTTCCGTCAGGCGACCAGGCGAGGAACAAGGCGAACTCCTGTGATTTCATCCAGTTCCCCTTATTTGTCAGGCGGTTCTTTTTCCCGGTTGCAAGATCCAGAACGGCCAAATCCCCGGTTGTCCAATCTGTAAAGGCAACAAAACGACCGTCCGGAGAGATCTTTCCCAGACCATCCGCTTCAGGGCCGGTCCAGATTTTTTTTATTGTGAATTCAGGTTTTTCCTCTTTGGGAGGAATGTCTGTTCTCTGGAAATCCATCAGCTTTTCTTGTGCGATTTTGACTTCATCGGACTGCAAAGGATAGTTGTCAATGACCTTCTGGAAAGCATCCTGAGCCTGTTTGGAGTTTTTCTGACCCAACTTCTCATGACAAATACCTATCCGGAGCTGGGCTTTTGCTGCAATGGCCCGGTGGTTGCCATTCTCGGCTATGATCTCTTTATACAGTTTAATTGCTGCTTCTAGATCTCCATCAACAGTTTCAATCTGAACGGCCCGCTCCAACTTGACGGCCGGGTCCTGGTAGGATTGACCGGATTGAATCACAATTCCAAACAGAATTGTGGCGATTACCATTGAATTAAGGATGACTTTATTTCTTGATTTCATATCGCTACCTCCTCGACACCAGATTAAGACGGGGATATGAGGAAAATATGAGAGTTGTGTGAGGATTCTGTGAAACGTCAGCCATCAAACCGGTATCCCAGGCCGCGGATACTGACCAGGTACTGGGGATTTTTGGGATCGGGCTCAATCTTTCTGCGTATGTGGACAATATGGGCGTCTACAGCTCGGTCGGTAACATAAACACCTCTGCCCCAGGCAGCATCGAGAAGCTTATCCCGGCTGAGGATGCGCCCTCGGTTTTCAATGAAGGCGGCCAAAAGCTTCATTTCAAGCGCGGTCACTTCTATCGGCGCACCGGAACGGCGCAGTTCACCCCTGGTGAAATCCACTTCAATATTCGCAAAGCTGAAGGTTTCAGGCACTTCGGTTTCAGTCCGCCGAAGCACGGCCTTTACCCGGGCTCTCAATTCCCGCGGGCTGAAGGGCTTGGTCACATAATCATCGGCACCGAGCTCAAGGCCCATGACCTTCTCTGCTTCCTGGGTTTTTGCCGTTAACATAATAATTGGCGTACGTACACGGGCATGTCGCAGCTTGCGGCAGATCTCGAAACCATCTTTGCCCGGCAGCATGATGTCAAGCAGAATAAGATCCCAGTGAACTTCTCCTGCTCGTTTTAGGGCAAAATCTCCGTCTGAGACGACTTCGACATCGTATCCTTCGACCTGAAGGTCATCCGAGATACCAAAGGCAAGGTCTGCATCGTCTTCTACTATCAGAATACGGCTCATGATTCCTCCATTCTCAAAAGAAGGGTAAATGTGCTTCCTTGTCCAAGAGTGCTGTCCACGAGAATCTGGCCCTTATGAGCACGGACGATGTAGTCGACCATGCTCAAGCCTATCCCGGTTCCCTTGACATCGCCCAAATTTGCCGTAGACCCACGCACAAACTTACGAAAAAGGCTCTTCTGTTCGTCAACCGGAATGCCCGAGCCTTCATCGCGGACACGGATGGCCACGTTACTGCCTTCCCGTGTCACCTCGATCCAGACTTTTGATCGACCGGGTGAGTACTTGATGGCATTGTCCAACAGGTTCCAAACGGCCTGCGCTATCGCCTCACGATCCACTCGCACAGGTGCTAGGTCCGGATCTACTGTCATTTCAATCTTATGTTTGGTGGAGGTGGATATGTGCTCGAATTCATCGACAACTGTGCAGACAAGTTCAACAAGCTGAGTCGGTTCGGGTTGATAGCGAAGGGCCCCTGCTTCCATGCGACCGAAGTCAAGAAGTCGTTCCACGAGCCTAGTAAGCCTGCCGGTTGCTCGTGACTGGGCCTGGTAATAGGCAAGACGGCGCTTGTCGTCGGCAACCCGCCCCTCGGCCAGATTTTCGGTTAATTGATGCAAGGTAGCAAGCGGTGTTCGGAATTCATGGGAAACAGCAGAAACAAAATCGGACTTGAGGCGGGCAATGGATAGTTCTCGATTGATAGCCCGTCCGATGAGGTAACTGCTGGTAATAAAAAGTACCAAAACAAGCACAAATCCGGAAAGTATGAGCTGGCGGCGAGTGGCAAACTGACTGGTATCGACGGAACCTGGCTGGTTACCTACGACCACGGTCCAGGGGAGGCCCGTGTCGGCTTGCATGCGAAGGCTCATTCGCTCAGGTTCGCTGGGAAGTTCACCACCCACAACGTTTCCGGAACTATCACGCAAATAGATATTCAGGCCCCGAGTCTCGATTGATTGGCTGGCAGGCAAAATCCAATGCTTCTCGATAAATTCAGGCCCGGCAACTAGTCCGATATGGGAACTTCCTGAATTATGCTGGAGAATGGTGAAAAGATACGAATCTTCGGAGTGGGCTGTTGCCACAGGAAGTGACACTCCATCATACTGTGAATCCCGCCACTGCTCCCAAAGCCACTCCACGGCAGCCGACAAGGCTAAACGCTTCGTCCCCTGAGGTTCGGTTTGACCCAGCCATTCCCGGGTTTGGTCGATGTGGAGTTGAAAGACCGGCCGCGTGAGTCGCCAGCGGCCATTTAAAAGATCGTTATGGAGTGATTGTGCTTCCTTTCCAAGATATTCAGAATTCCCGAGTTCAGCAAATAGGACACATCGTCCGCGACGCCCTAAGAGATCAGCGGGCACACCACCAAAGCGTACTCCCTCAAACTGGAGGAGTTTCTCATAGGACTCCAGGGCAGAATCGAAATCGCCGGCTTTCCGATAGTTACGTGCCATGCGAAGGTATGCGCCGGCGCTAATAGTGGCATCAGACGATCGCGTCAGCCTGTTGAATTCTTCCACAGCACGAGCATAATCCTTTTGCTCGAACTCAAATCGTTCGCCATTTAAGTAGGGTTTTAATGGAGGCTCTTGGTCAGCTGGAATTACGGGTTGAAAAAGCAATCCATTCGGGGGAAAGATTTCGATCCCAGTTGTACTCAGAATAACAACCGCTGAATCCCCTGTAGCCGACTCAAACTTTTGAGAGGGATCAGATAGGGCGTTTCGAGTATCCATAAGCGACTGCTGAAATGCGTTAACGATCCTGTCGGCTGCCTGTTCACGGAGTTCCATCACACGCTGGACCTCGAGGGCCCGGTCTTGTGAAAGCAGGCGCCAACCTAACCAAAAAAGGCCAGCTGCCGCAGCTAATGCTAAGGCAAAAAAGAGAATCAACATGCGACGAGACGGATTGAACCATGCTTGGATCGACATAGCAGTTTCTTCAGTTACCTTCCACTAACTTCTTAAAACAAAAGTATCAAATCAAAACAACAAGTTCAAACATAAGAAGTGAAAAACATAAGTTTGGGTACAGAGAGCCGGACTCGAACCGCACTTAGGCATAAATTCCAAGGAGTCAATAATCATGCAAAAAATCATGAGTGGTCCGAATTTGGCTGAAACGAAACAGGCTCCGCCTTCCAATGCTCTTCATTAAATATTTGGATGTAGCTCAGGTTCTGAAAATCTTGTTCTGAAAAGGCAATACTATCGTTCAATTCAAATTACCCCTCTAATCAACATTTTTCGGATCTGCCAACTTGACCCGAACATTCACGCTTATATATATAACTACTATCGAGTCATTCTCCAATTGATTTAATACTCTGAATACTTTCCTACTGAATCTTTCTCTCGGCTTTCCTCTGGAAATTATGCCGTAGTATTTTAAGACATGACCTGGCAAAGCATCCTTTACACAAGAATATTTCGGCCGGTTCTTTAGTGTTTCAACTATGAAATGGGCAAGAATTATCGGCTTTTGAGCTTTGTAATGCACTCTGAAAGCATCTCTGACTTCGTTTTTGCACATGTCTGACCTCCTTTTTGTACCTTAGAAAATAACACAATGTGTCC
>RCNB010000981.1_pt1 | contig 18332 bp, 12 predicted proteins | sample 2041321 | NCBI WGS metagenome assembly RCNB01 (sample SAMN09708232, study PRJNA481090) | Marine sediment metagenome, whole genome shotgun sequencing project. | reverse complement strand
CTCTTCACCCATTTCTCCACCATATCAAATACGACTTCTCTCTTAATCGGTTTGGGGATATAATCATCCATTCCTGCCTCAAGGCATTTCTCCCTGTCACCTTCCATGGTGTTGGCAGTCATAGCGATGATGGGAATGCTTGTGATTTTGGATTGCTGATTTTGGATTGCTGGTTCATTTTCTCTAGCTGACTCATCTCCAACCCTTAACTCGCAACTTGCAACTCGTAACTGCGATTCGATACTTCGAATCGCTTTTGTTGCCTCCAGCCCATCCATCACTGGCATCTGCATATCCATAAAAATAAAACTGTATCTTCCTGTTTCACTTTTTCCCATCCCTTCTTTCCTTACTGCTTTCCCTTCGTATCCATTCACAGACTTTTTATACATGTTCACTGCTTCCTGACCATTGTTTGCTATCTCCACCTGGTAACCAGCCTTAGTCAGCATTTTTGAGGCAAGCTTCTGGTTGACTGGATTGTCCTCAACCAGCAAAATCCGCACCGATTGCTTAATCCCTTCATTCAATGTAAGCTGAGTGGATATCTCCTGTTTCCCCCCTTCTGCTGAACCATGAGTGGTCTTACCGATCTTAATACTACTTTCTTCTACCTTCTTACCCAACAACCGTTCCATCATATCAAGGAGTTTTTCTCGGCGAATAGGTTTGAGCAAAAACCCGTCAAATCCTGCTTCCTTGCTCTTTTTAGTACCATCAATTGTAGAAGAGGAGAAAGCCAACAATGGGAGATCTCTTAGCTTTTCATTCTGACGAAATATTCTGGCAACCTCATATCCACTCATCACTGGCATTTGTATATCTAGAACACCTAAGTCAAAGGAATCCCCCTTGCTCAAAGCAGAAAGTGCAGCATCTTCCACCTTCTCTGCCTCAGATACCAACTCCACCCGCGCCCCTGCAGAATCTAACAGGTGACCTAAAATAAACAGGTTGGTCTGATTATCATCTGCAACAAGCACCTTCTTCCCCTCAAGGGAAGCACGACAAGCCTTGATGGAAGATTTCTTGTCAGATTTCTTAAGCCAGGCGGTGAAATGAAAAATACTGCCAGGACCACCGATTTTGGATTTTGGATTTTGGACTGCGGATTGTGGACTTTGGATTTTAGATGTGCTATTTTCTACTCCGCAATCTGCCGGGCTTTCTGCCCATACATCTCCACCCATGGCATTGGATATCCGTTTGCAGATGGCGAGACCAAGACCTGTACCCCCATACTCACGGGTAGTAGAACCATCGGCCTGTTTAAACATTTCAAAAACACCTTCTAACTTGTCTTTGGGAATACCAATGCCGCTATCTCTTACCCTTGCGTGTAACTTGATCCTATCCTCATCATCATCTTCTTCTTCAATTTTAAGGGAAAGCTCAATCTCTCCTTGACTTGTAAATTTAGTGGCATTGCCTATCAGGTTCACAAGCACCTGGCGGAACTTTGCGGGATCTCCCTCTACATAGGAAGGGATATCGTCATCTATGTGGCACAAGAATTCTACTGGTTTCCCATCCACCTTGGGTCTGATTAAATCACACACATCGTAAGCCAGAAGTTCAGGATCAAAGTTAATCTCCTCAAGAGTCATCTTCCCAGCTTCTATCTTGGAAATGTCAAGTATGTCATTGATTAGATAGACAAGTGCCTCTCCACTTCTCTTTACAGTCTGAACATAATCTATCTGCTCATCATCAAGCTCGGTTTCTAAAAGCATATCGGTAAAACCGATTACTGCATTCATGGGGGTACGGATCTCGTGACTCATGTTCGCCAGAAACTCACTCTTGGAACGGGTGGCATCCTCCGCCTTTTTCTTTGCTCTCCTCAATGCCTCAAACATTTTTTTTCGCTCAGTGATATCCCAACCCACACTCACCATTCCATTTTTTTTCTCATATTTATCATAAACCATGGCTGTGCTCATCTCCATCGGTACGAGCTTCCCACACTTCTGAAGAATATAGGTTTCATACTGGCTTCTCTCTCCTTGAGATATTCTTGTTTGTATTTCTTCGTAATCTGCTAAAAACTTGCCATCTATTCCCACCGTCTCTCCCGTAGTGGAAATATAATTGCCTGGTGTCACCTGGGTAATATCGGCTAATCGTTTACCTAATAACTCTTCGATGGGATATCCCAAAATATCCACTAAGGCAGCGTTCATGCGGATAATGTTACCGTCAATATCCGTTACTATTACGCATTCTCTGGATGTCTGCATGATGTTTTCAAGATAATTTTCTATCTCTTCCAATCTTCTTTCCAGTTGGTTGATTTCCCACTCTGCTCTCTCCATTGAATGTTCTTCTTTTTCTAACATCATTCTATACCCCTTGTTTTTTAAAACTTATACAGCATAATAAGCAATTCACATGTTTATTTATTTTTATCAATCCCGAAGAACTCTTTTGCGTCATCTACTTCAGATCGCAAGTTTTCTATCACCTTTTCCCTGGCCTCATCAGTTAATCCGATTTCTTTACAGACATCTTCCATCTTTTCATGGTTTTTATTCTTATCAGACCATCCGATCCCCTCTACTCTACATAATTGATCTGCAACATAGATCGTTTTTACGGCTTTGACGGATTCACCTGAACTCTGCTCAGAAGGTGCATGATGATTTTTAACACAAGCTCTCAAAACGGGAGGGAACCTGTTTTCTCTGGTAAACCACTCACCTACCTCAGCATGGGAAGTACCAAATACCTTTTTCTCAGATTGATAAATCTCCTCTGCACTTTCTTCTGCCTTTTCTAAAACCTTCCTGTATTCTTCAGGAAAGCTATCCGACAGGATTATTTTCCCAATATCATGCAATAGACCAGCAGCCAGTAACTCTTCTGGACAAGGATATTCAATCTCCTTCCCGATAGATCTGGCTCCTACACCAACCCCCAGAGAGTGCTCCCAAAACTTTTCCATATCCAAAACAGCAACCGTCCCATTTCTTGACATTTTTGCGATAGAAAAACCCATTGCGAGATTTTTTACAGCATTGAAACCCATAATAACCACGGCATGTTTTAAGCTGGAAATACGCCCGGAAAATCCATAAAAAGGAGAATTTACCTGTTTCAAAATCTGGCTGGCTAATGATTGATCCCCTTCTATAATTTTACCCACATCTTTTGCTTGCGATTTCGAATCATCAAATACTTCCAGCAATTTCGTGGTGACCTGCGGAAGAGCAGGTAGATTCTTTGCCTTTTTAACAATCACTTCAAGATCTGCCATCACTTCCCCTTTCTTTCTTATGCCAATTACAGTTCTTCGAAAAAAAATTAAAAAATGTTTTAATATAATCTTTAGCTTCGCTTAAGCAATTGGAGTACTGTCCTCCATCATCTCTCTAACTGATCCTAATATTTGATTCATTTGGAACGGTTTATTGATCACTAAATCTACTCCGCACTTTTTCAACTCGTTATTGTTCAGATCCACTTTCCATCCAGTAACCAGGGCTACTTTTGTTTTTCCATTCATCTTCTTTATTTCCTCTGCTACCTGCCAGCCAGACATCCCAGGCATTCCCAGATCGGTAAAAACCAGGTTAAACTTCTTTTCCTGAAAGAGCTTTATGCCTTTTTTACCATTTGGCGCAACCTCAACCCGATGACCACCATCCGTTAAAATATCTTTAAGAAGCTCCCGCACGCCTTCTTCATCTTCAACAACCAAAATGCTGGCTTTGTTTTCTCCATCGGGAACGGTCTTCTCTTCTTCGTTATCAGTCTTTTCAAGTTTGGGAAATTTGATGGTAACGGTCGTTCCCTGACCTTCTTTGCTGTCTACCGTGATCGCACCTTGGTGACGATGGATGATCCCATAGGAAGCACTCATACCCAACCCAGTTGACTGCACCCCCTTGGTAGTAAAAAAAGGATCAAATATTCTATCTCTTACGTCTTTAGGAATACCAATACCGCTGTCCCTAACCAAAACCACCACATGGCTATTATCCACGAAGGTCTTTATGGAAATCTGCCCCCCTTTAGGCATGGCATCAAGGGCATTATTCATAATGTTGATAAACACTTCCCTGAGTTCCGAACCGCTTCCTTCAATGGGAGAAATGAGAGAAAGTTCTTTTTGGATATTTATTTTTATTCCCTTCGCCCCAGCTTCATTTTTCCATCTCACTTTGGTAAATTCCAGGGTATGTTCAATAATCTCATTCAGGTCTACCTCGGTAAGATTTTTATCATCATCATTTTTTCGTGAGAATTCATGAATCCTGCGCACGGTATCGACTCCATCGAAGGAAGCTTTTTCTATGATTTCCAAACTTTTTTTCAGGTCATCCATCAATTTTCTTTTTTCCTGCTTTCCGGACGGTAACTCAACAATTCTCTTCAAAAGCTGCGTTCTACCGAGGATAATAGCGAGGATGTTGTTAAAATTATGAGCGACTCCTCCCGCCAATTCTCCCAGTGAACTTAGTTTTTCAGATTGAAGAAGCTGTTTTTCCATCTTCTTTCTAGCGGTTATATTCCTTATAATGGATACTCCAGCGACAGGATTCCCTTTATTGTCTTTAATCACTGAACTGTTGCATTCAACATCAATCCAACTCCCATCATTTTTTTTGTGTATCGCTTCGTAGGAAATAAAACCCTTTTTAAATAGTTCGGGTACCTTTTCGAGGATCATTTTTCTCATGGCTTCATCTTCAATTACAAACATTGAAGAATGTTCCCCAATCAAGCTTTCTTTTTTGAGTCCAGTCATGTCCTCCATAGCCGTATTGGCCGAAAGAATATTACCTTTCGCATCCGAAATGATTATGCCATCCCGACTGTTTTCAATAACACTTTCCAAAAATTCCTTGGCTTCTCCGATTTCCTTTGCGGCCTTTTTCCTCTCAGATATATCCCTAAAGATCGATACACCTGCTATATCGTTGCCATCATCATCCCTGATCATGGCGTTATTACATTCCACTTCTAAAACACCACCATCTTTCCTTTTGAAAATTGATTCATAGCAAACATTGCCCTTTTCAAATAGTTCAGATGTTCGTTTAAGGATCGTTTCCCTCAATTGTTTATCTTCCTTCTGCGTAAACATCGATGTGTGCTGCCCAATCATTTCTTTTCTTTTGCAAGCGTACATCTTTTCCATAGCCGTATTGACAGAGAGTATCTGCCCTTTTTCATCGCAAATTAAAAGCCCATCTCCTATGGTTTCAATGACCTTTTCCAGAAAAACTTTTGCTTCCTTTACCTCTTTTTCTGCCTTTCTTTTGTCGGTCACATCCCTGATACATGCCAATGATCCTGTCGCGTTGCTTTTTATGTCTTTTATCAGTGACAGGTTTACTTCAACTTGCAATAAACGGCCGTCCTTTCTCTTCCACACCTGCTCGACACCACGGATCGTCTCCTTTTTTTTCAATTCCTTTATCACCTTCAGAGCTTTCTCATGATATCCCTTGTCTTGCGGCATCAATTCCCATATATGTTTTCCCACTATTTCATCCCTTCTGTATCCAAGCATGACCTCCACGGCATTGTTAATCTGGACAATGCAATCCGACGAATCGGATATCATAACCCCATCTACTGACGTCTCAAGAATGCGCCGCAGTTCTAACGTGCGATCTTCCAGAAGCGTTTCTACCCTCAAAAGCGACCACTCTCTACGGATCTTTTCGCATAGATCAATAAGATATCGGATTTTGAAAGGCTTATGCACAAACGCATCCGCCCCCAACTGGGTAACTTTCACAGCCAAATCAGGATCCGGATCACCGGTAATGGCTAAGATAGCTACTTGACCATGCGGCGTTTTAAACTCCTCCAACAACTTAGACCCGTCTTGATCAGGCAAATGATAATCAAGGATAACAATTTCCGGATCCACCTCTTTAAATAGGCTGAGAGCTTGTTTGCCTTCAGAAGCCTCGAAAACCAAACAGCCATATTCTGTGAAGCCTTCACGGATGGTTTCTCTTAAATCTTCATCATCTTCAACAACCAAAACACGTGTTTTTTTCTTATCATCCTTGCCCGACAATAGATTATTGATGGTACAGTGTAAGTCCTCAAGATTATAAGGCAATGCAAGAAAACCATTAGCACCCAGTCCCCGTGTAATTTCTTTCGCATCGCTCCCGCTGTAGGTAGCTGACATGACCAGAATGGGTATCTTGTTAAAGTCAACGAACGCCAAAGAACGTAACAATCGACATAATTTCCAACCATCGATTCCAGGCATATAGAGATCGGTGATGATCAGGTCAACCGTTTTTATCTCTCTCAGCTTTATTAAAGCCTCTTCCCCTCCCCTGCAGGTAATAACTTCTTGGCCACCCTTCTCAAGAAGCGTTTCCAGCATTCGAAGCTGCACCGGATCGTCGTTGACGATAAGAATCTTCTTGTTTTGTATCCTTTTCATAAACACCCTCAATCTAAGTATTGTTAAACAAAATGGTATATTTAAACGTGACCCAATTAGCGTCTATCCAAATTCTTCCCCATACCGAGAACTTATATACAATCCTTCTTAATTCTTTATATTCTACTACTTCAAAGAATATCGGAATATATTAGTAAGACTTTATAAAAATCTATAAATATTAGGGGGAATTTATACGTAAAACAGAAGGGGGTGGGGTCAGGCTTAAACGTTGCGGAAAGGTAAGCATACAAAAGGAAACGAAGATTGTTTTCTTGGGCAGTAACTATTTAGTCTGGTTATTTACAATACTCAAGTTGTATATTAGTTCCTGGATCCCTGCTTTCGCAGGGATGACAAGCAAGGATGGAACCGATTGAAAAAACGTGTCATTCTCGCGCAAGCGGGAATCCAGTATTGTTAATAATTTCATCATGGTATTCAACTGGAGATTTCAGGATAACCAGATTATTTAGTTACAACCTCATTTTTTTCCTGTTTCCCTTAAGGGGACAGCAAATCCTGCTGCCGCAATAAGAGCCACAGCCATGAAAATGAATCCTGCCCAGTGAGAGCCAGCCAGATCCATCAGTTTGCCGGACAAAATCGGGCCAAAAGCACCCCCAGTATTTCCTACCATAAAGATAAGCCCAAAAGCGGTTGCTGACAATCCAGGACCTATCTCTTCAAGTTCTACCGGGATGGTCATTAAGATAGGGGCAATAGTCCCTAGCGCCGCTCCGGTAATCACTAGCGCAATAACGAGAGGAATTCCCTTAAGAGTAGCTAACGTAAGGATACCAAGTCCAAAAATAACAGAGCTTATTATGAGGAAGGGCTTTCTCTTGCCAAGTTTATCCGAAAGTATTCCACCCAGGATATTAAATATCACGGTGGTTCCCAGCATAATGGAAACAAGTTCTCCCGCCCGCTCTACCCCTCTTTCCTCCAAGCTCACAGGAAGAAAGGTTATGAGCGCCATCATACCAACCATATTGAGCCCATAGAAACCTGAAAGCAACCAGAGGTCTTTTACCTTAAGAACTTTTTTGAAATTCTCCTTCATATTCTGCTTTTTCTCCTCAGCTGCCCCTTCTTTCTCTCGATCCCTATATATGAACATCCAGAGTATCCCCATGCCAAGAACAGCAATTCCAATTACAAGCAAAGTATTTCTCCAGCCACCGAAAGCAGGTGACATCAGGCTGGCTGCAGTCGCCATGGCAACAGCTCCCCCAATCCCCATGCCAGAGATGCACAATCCATTGGCTAAAGCGAGCTCCTTCCGGGGGAACCACATACCCAGTGCCTTTGGCATATTGGGGCCTATAACGGCCATTCCAGCACCAACGAAAAACATGCATACAATAAGACCATTGGCACTTTCCACATAAGCACGAAGTGCCCCCGCAACTGCTATAATCAGCACAGACGCTCCCAGTGCCCACCTGGAACCAATTTTATCACTGACCGCTCCACCAATAGGGGCAAAGAAGAGGGATGCGAAGGTAAGAACACCCATAACTGTTCCCATCTGTACCTTGGTCAAGGGTATCTGCTCTACAATCTCCGTAAACATCGCCGGGATACACTGCATACATAAGACAGCAAAAAAAATATTGAGAAAGAGTAGAACGAGAACCAGCCAACGAAAAGTAGATTTTTGCTCTTCCATAAATCCTGCTCCTTTCTTAAGATTGTCTTTTTTCACTCCGTTTTCCCCATTCAGGTTGAAACCATTCTTAATTCGTGATACTATCAAGAAAAAGGTTCTTATGCAATTTATAAAAAGATAAAACTTTTTGTAGATTGCATCGTTATTATCATTAGCTTCAATGAGTTAGATAATTTGACTGCTGATCAAAGGAATTCATCAAATAACCAGGGCGATGAGGATCTGATGCTGCTTTATCAGAAAGGAGACGAGCGTGCTTTCGAGGTTCTCTATTGGCGTCATCAGCGCGGTATCTTCAATTTCATTTGTCATTTTATCGGAGAAAGTGGGAACTATGCAGAGGAACTGTTTCAGGACGTATTTTTAAAAGTCGTTAAATCAAGCAAGCGGTATAAGCCTACTGCCAAATTCACTACCTGGCTGTATCAGATTGCGAGAAATGGCTGCATTGACCACTTCAGGAAAATGAAACATCGCAAGACAACTTCCCTCTCTCAGCCTATAGACAGTGAAGAAGAAATGGTCATTGAATCAACCATCGCTAACAGTAATCCAACCCCCGAACAAACCGCTCGCACAAGTGAGATTTCTGAGATTCTGAAAAAGGCAATAAGCACACTATCCGAAGAGCAGAGAGAAGTCTTCCTCATGCGTGAGGACTTAGATTTAAGCTTTGCGGAAATTTCCGAGCTTATCGGATGCCCCATCAACACGGCCAAGAGCAGAATGCGCTATGCACTGGAACATTTACGCAAGACTCTTAAATTACAGGGAATAACTCAAAGTGAGGTGAAAAAAAGTGAAGTGTCCAGAATGTGATGAAAAACTGGTCGATTACCTTTACAACGATCTTTCTCCAGAATTAAGGCGCAAGATGGATGAACACTTTAAGACCTGTGAAAACTGCACAAAACAGTTGTCACAATTACAGTTTGTCCGCACCTCTTTTCAGCAACTAACCAAACACGAGCTTCCTCCCCTGGTTCATCAAAGAATATTGGCACACAACAAGGACAAAACCCTTAAAGAAAGAGGGTCCTGGCTGACCCAATGGCTTTTCAGACCCTCAACTGCAACTGCAATAGTAGCGCTTTTAGCTATCAGTGTCTTTTACTATACCCAACAATTTACTCCCTCTGAAACAGTCAGGATGAAGGAAATAGTAAAGGCAGAAAGAACCCCCTTTAACTCAAAGGAGATACTACTAGCAAAAGCAAAACCTTCTCTTATTACAAGTGGAGAGATATATCAAACACAACCAGGGGTTTTATTAAGTCAAGTAGCAAATATACTGCTGGAAGAGAAAGAAAAGAGTCAGGCACCTTCCATCCCATCAAAAGGCGCGCTCTATACCTTCGAACTGGGCAATCTCTATTTCTCACAAGATGAATTCGAAAAGGCCATAGCTACCTATTCTATAGCTCTAACGATGAGTCCCAAGGAAGCATATGCATCCATCATCCGTTATCAACTTGCTTTAAGCTATAAGAAATTGAATGATTGTACATCTGCAGTTCAAGTTTTAGATGAAATCCAGAAGAGGAATCCGCAATATCCGGAGATAGACAAAGTGTTCATTATGGCAGGGGACTGCTATCTGGATCTTCAAGCTTATGATAAGGCAGAGACTAATTATACCAATTTTATCAATCAGTTCCCAGACAGAAAGTCACTAGTAGCAGACAAGCTGGAAACAGCCAGAATGTTTCGTAGAGTCAACTTATCTTATTAAACCCAGAATTTGCAGTAGATGTCTACTGCAAATTCTGGGTTAAAAGTATAACCAGGGTTTTTCCATTAGCTGATACACTGTTATAAAGGGTGCTCTTCTTCAAGGGCACCCTTTGTTTTGATTATTATCCCAAAACAGAATTTTACCTTTACATAAGTCTTAAAATATATATAATTATCAATTATTTTGCTTCATAATTGATAAACATCACAAAGCAAAGCATCTTGCAGGAGGCAAGTTCTATGAGTCAGGACAAACATGACACCATCATGCAGGCATTTGTAGATCTTTTAGGCGTAGAGAATGTTTCCGATGATAAAGCTGTGCTTGAAGCCTATACCAGAGATTGGCTTCCACCCGGAGTTCTGGAACACTTCCCTCCTGAATTCGTGGCTCTGCCAGGAAACACCCGGGAAGTTCAGTCAATCTATAAATTAGCCAACCGATATAAATTTCACTGTATTCCAGTGGGCTCAAACCTATGGTCAGTTGCCACTAAAGCAACGCGTCCTTTTACAGTTCTTCTGGACCCAAAGCGACTGAACCACATCGTCAAAATAGATGAAAAGAATATGTATGCCATCATAGAACCTTATGTATCTAATGCCCAGGTATCTGCTGAAGCCATGAAACGCGGTTTAGTATGCGGATGTCCTGAGGCAGGAGGCCAGGCCTCCCAACTGGCAGGCCATACCTTTCAGGGATTCTGGGGGATTGGATACCGGACCGGTATGGGATATCGAAATATCCTGGGTTTTGAATGGGTTCTCCCCAATGGTGAATTGTTGAGAATCGGTTCTTTAAGTCAGCCCAATGCTGGTTCGTCGTGGGGCGAAGGCCCTGGCCCGGATCTTCGCGGGATGCTGAGGGGGTACCTGGGAGCTATGGGAGGGCTTGGAACAGTTACCCGAATGGCCATTAAACTCCATCCCTGGCCAGGCCCTAAAACTTTTCCCTGTGAAGGGATGGTTCCCAATCAGAAATCGGTATTACCCCTTAAGAAATTTGAATGGGTTCTGTTTAAATACCCCACCCTGAAGGATTGCGTAAAAGTTATGTATGAGATCGGGAAGAGTGAAATCGGAGGCAACCTGGAAAAGTGGCCTACTTCGTATCTCTGCTGGTGGTGGGCAAAGTCGTGCGAAGAGTACTGGGAAACCTGGAAATCAGGCTATTTCCAGAAAAATATGAAAAACATGGTATCGATTTGCCTCTGGGGTTTCACCTCAGAAAAACAGCTTCAATATGAAAAAAGAGTTCTTGAAGATATCATTGAGGAATCTGGGGGAAAACTCATCCCCCGGGAATATTACGATAAGTGGGTTCCCTATGCTGCCAACAACTGGATTCGTGATACCAGCGGTCCCCGGATGATGCTCCCATCAGGAGGGTTTGGACTTTTTTCAGTGGGACCGGATACCCTGCAATTCGCCATGGAATCGGTTAAACGAGGCCATGCATTTATGAAAAAGTATAGCCCGCCGGTGTTGGATTGCGACTACTCTGACTGGATTGCATCCCATGAATTTTCCCGTTTTGGCATAGGTGAGACAGATTTTCCTTTTGAAAAATCCGTTGAGCAATCTCAGGGTCTGATGCAGGCTATGATGGCTTTTGTAAAGTGGGATATAGAGAATAAAACTGATGATGGTGTAGGACCTGCCCTGGGAGGTCCTTACCATGCCATGGCTGGACCAGCATATTACAACTATGATAAAATTCTGGTTGGAATAAAAAAGACCCTTGATCCCAATAATGTTGCCAATCCACCTCATATAATTCCAACAGAATAAGTGGAATAGAAAGGGAGTTTCAATGACTAAAAGATATGATCTCATTGTTGTCGGAGCGGGGCCTGCCGGTCTTACGGCAGCCAAAGCTGCAAGGGAATGCGGGCTGGAAGTTGCGCTCCTGGAAAGAAAAACAGATATTACCAATCTTCATCGATGCTGTGGTCAGTCCCTGGTTTCTATGAATGAATATTATTTTGGTGACATATTTCATTTCAACAATAAAGGGAAGCGTATGTGCTTTCCTGTTAATAGATTCTCTCTCAAATACGATGGGCCTTCTAGTAATATATATTCCTGGCATTTTTATTCGCCAGATGGTCATATAGTTAAACTGGGAGACGCAAAGGAATTGAAGAAGCTGGGGGACAATGGTCGAATTGCAATGATTCATGATAAAGAAGTTTTTTTTCGTTGTCTCCTTGATGAAATTGATAAAATAGGGGTAGAGGTTTTCCCTGGGATAAATGTTACTGATGTTACAAGAATCGGTGAAAATGTGAGGGTAAAGGGGGGAGATAAAAGTTTTGAGGCAACCTATGTCATTGCTGCAGATGGAACTAATTCCTTAATAGCTGAGAAGATGGGATTTAACAAAGCAAGGGATTTTTTCTGTAAGATATCATCCCAATCTTTTTATATACGCAATGCGAAGATTCCTGAGCTTGAAGTTGCCCTATCCTGCCCGGATTATGTTAAAGAGATCCCTGCATTCATGGTAATTTTCCCCTGGATAAATGAAGATGAAATTAATGCTATCTTTCTCACCCTCGATCCTTATCTTGCATTAGATGAAGTGTCTGATTATTTCATGAATAAACATCCAATTTACTCTAAATGGTTTAAAGATTCAGAAAAGTTGAGAAAGTTCACCTCTGTAGAATCAATTTGCTCTCCCATTAGAGAGCCTTTTAGTGACAACGTTTTGATCGTTGGCGATGCAGGAGGAACTCAAGAGGTAGAAAACACCGGTGCCATGATCAGTGGCTGGAGAGCAGGTAATGCTGTTGCTACCTCCGTCATTGAGAACAAGGTTGGCATAGAAGTAAAAGGTATCTCTCATTACCTAAGATGGTGGAAAGAAACCTACATTGATAAGTATAGCCATGAAGATTATGTTAAGAATTTTACCTTTTCTTATATTCTGTCTGGAGATGATTTAAACTATCTGTTTGGCCTGATTAAAGAACCTCTGGCACCGTGCTTTAATCCTTATGAAGCCTTAAACCTTATCAGCCAGGCTATACAGCAAGCGGCCCCTACCATACAGCAGGAAAGGCCTGATATCCTTACCAGATTAGCAAAGATGGCAGCTCCTCTAGAAGAGGTGCTAAGTTCTATTCCTAAGTAGTGTGTTTTGTCTATATGCAGAACCTTCTTTAAAAATATGAAACCAGTAAAAATCTTTGATTGGTTCACCCGGTTGTTGCCGTTATGGGTAGTTTTATGTGGAATCATCGCTTACTTTTGGCCATTCGTTTTTATTCCCTTAAAATCTTATATGGAACTTGCCTTTGCTCTGACCATGCTCGGCATTGGACTGGTTATTAACCAGAACGAATTTATTCCTGTGTTCCGAAAACCACAGATGGTGTTTTTGGGTGTGCTTGCACAATTTGTTATTATGCCTGCACTAGGATTTCTCATCGCCAAACTCCTTCATTTCTCCCCCACCTATACACTGGCACTCGTTCTGGTTGGAAGTGTACCTGGTGCCATGGCCAGCAACGTCATTTGCTATCTGGCACGGGTAGATGTCGCCTTCTCCATTGCTCTAACCAGCACCGCAACATTTTGTGCTCCTGTTTTAACACCAGCACTCATCTATCTTTTTGCCCATGCCACAGTCAAAGTTGAATTCTGGCCAATGTTCTTCAGTATAATAAAGATGGTCATACTGCCACTTATCACAGGATTTGTTCTGAAACGGGTATTTCAAAATTGGGTAAGCAAATTTGAAGTTATCTTCCCCTCATTCTCTACAGTATTTATTGCATTCATCTGTGGACTGGTAGTTGCCCTGAATCAGAAAGCGCTCTTAGAAACTGGACTGATCCTTTTCTTTGCCGTTTTTTCTCTTAATCTTTTCGGGCTACTACTGGGTTACGGAGCAGGAAAACTTTACAGATTTGACGAGAAAAGGTGCCGAACACTCGTCTTCCAAGTAGGGATGCAAAACGCGGGGTTGGGGACGGTTTTGGCTTTGAAACACTTCTCTCCCGAAACGGCACTCCCCAGTGCTTTATTTGCCACCTGGTGCGTTATAACAGCCTCTATCTTAGCTGAGTTCTGGTCACGATCTCAACCCCAATACATAAGGACAGGTTCATTACTATAAGGTAATAAAGATGCTATCCAAGTTTAAACAAAGGATTAATTTTTATTTTGATGATTTGACCACACCCATGGGGAAAACCTTTGACCTGGTGATCATTGCTCTCATTTTCCTGGCCTGTGTAATCTTTGTAATAAAAACTTATAATATTCCAGAAAGATTGGAGGAAACATTAAATCTTATAGAAACGATTATTATTGTTGTCTTCATTATAGAATATCTCCTCCGTTTTTGGGTAGCCGAAAAAAAACTTAAGTTCTTTTTCAACATTTATTCACTGATCGACTTGGCAGCCATCTTACCTATCTTCTTTGCACAACAGTACTTCCAGGTAATCAGAGTATTTCGAGCACTTCGCATCTTGCGCATGATAAGATTTCTGGAAGATAGACATTTTTTCTTTGGTAGTATCAAAGCTGTTCACCTTATCATTTTCCGCATTAGCTACATTATGTTTGCAATTGTTTTTGTCTCTTCCGGTCTCATTTTTTATACCGAACACGACATCAACCCGGAAAATTTTAGAACTTTTTTTGATGGTGTTTATTTCTCAATAGTAACCTTAACTACAGTTGGCTTTGGCGATATCACTCCCCTGTCCGATTATGGACGAGTTATTACCATTTTAATCATTATAAGTGGGATATTATTCATTCCCTGGCAGGTGAGAAATCTCATTGCCCATTTCTTCTTTTCCATAAATAAAGCTTCTCTCACATGTAAGGAATGCGGCCTGGAATATCACGACAGAGATGCAATACACTGCAAGCGCTGTGGAAGCAAAATCTATCATAAACAAGAATCCATATGAAGCAATGGAAGATAAACTGAGAGAACTGTTATCACAGAGAAAAAGAAATCTTATTAAAGATAATAATTTGAGGCCTTCTGCTGTCCTGGTACCACTCTTCGCAAAAAGCCGAGAGCGATACATACTCTTTATCAAAAGGAGTCAGGAGGTGGAAGATCACAAGGGAGAAATTTCTTTTCCCGGCGGATTATGGGAAAAAAGTGACGAAAGGTTAGAAAAGACAGCCTTGCGTGAAGCGCTTGAAGAAATTGGAATACGTCCTGCGGATGTAAGGATACTTGGTTTGCTGGATGATATTAAGACTACTTCAACCAGCTACAGAGTTACACCCATAGTTGGTGCTATTCCCCATCCCTACCTGTTTACTATAAACAGGGTTGAGGTAGATGAGATTATTGAGATTCCACTTAACCATCTCATTGACAAGGGAAATTCCGGTACAGAAACGATAACAAGGGATGGGGTAATGTACACAGGACAGGTTTATCACTATAAGCACTATCTCATATGGGGTGCTAGTGCCAGAATTCTTAGTAATCTTTTCGAAGTGCTAATAAGGACTTTATAGATACTCGTAATTCTCAGCCTCAACCTCAATCTGACTGGAATCATTAACCCCTAATTTCTGCGCTGCTGCCAGTTCGATATAATTAATCTGGGCAGGATTTCTCCCCAGTAATTTGGTACACACAACATCTGTTGCTACAGTATCATATCCCGCAACAATGATATCCATCTTATCAGGTGGACAACCAACCCATACTCCATATTTAAACCCACCGTGCTTAACCGCATAAATCCCATCAACCAGGCAGAGACTGGAAGGTATGACTTTATTTATATCAACGATATTTTTATCTAACCCCGCATGTAGCAACGCCTTCTCCTGCTCATAAATAGCACCATACATATTTTTCATGCTGAAGGTTACACCCGTCCAGGGATGTGTTTTGAGGGCAGACACGTTGACGATGGCACTTTCTGTAAGCAAGCGAGACACTCTCACCGTTTTAAGTGAGAGAGATTGAGGGACGTCAAGATCCAGATAAGGTCCTTTACTGAGATTAACCACCTGTGCTCCATATCGCCTGGCTACTACATGAATGTTAAGGGCAGAAAAAACCTGGTCTGCCCAATTGAAACTCCCATCTGCCTCCCCTATAAATATTTTCTTTTTAAATGCTGATAAAATTTCAAGCAGTGACTCCAGAACAGCAACGCTGGTGTGTGAACCCCTCTCACCCGGGACACCACCACAAAAATTGGGTTTGACCAAAATAGAAGGATAGTCAGACACAGCCCTTTCAAGCCCTCCCAAAAGGTTCAGCGCATCTTCAACTGCCCTGGATACGTCACTCGATTTAACAATAACTACCTTAGTTTTCATATGAGTCCCCTAATTTTTTAAACAACCCGCATGGGCGAAAAAGCCAAAAAATCCTGATGAAAAAACCAGACCTACTCTCTTTCCTTCAAGCTCAGCTATGTTCATTGTGTGAAAATTCTTTCAATCGTTTACACTTTTATCGTAATAGCCTGGGTAGGACAAAAACCTTCGCAAGCCATGCACTGTGTACATTCTGAAATGAAAACGGGGGTAATAATCCAATCCGTTGCCCTGGTGGTGAGACTGCGACGTTTTCGGGGATGGGTTAAGAAGACGCCAGACTGGCATTGCTCAAGACACTTTCGACATTCAAGTGGGGTTGTACATTTCTTCCGGTCTATAACAATTCTTAACATCTTACCAGAGCCTGTTTAAAACAGGATTTTCTTTACGGTTCAAAAGAGTGATTGCTTCTTCCGGGCAAGTGATTCGGCAGATGCCGCAGCCGTAACACTTAGCAATATCAACTGAGCATCGCTCTTGCTCTAAGGAATAACGTATGGCACCAAAACTACACTGCTTAAGACAATTCTTACAACCCGTGCACTTATCCCAGTCAATTACGGCATAATATTCTGCCCGGAACATTACCTTTGTTCCCAGGCTCATTTCCGTGCGAAAAGCCATACAATCCTGCCTATCGCAATTGCAAAGGGCAGCTATGAAGGGAGTATTGAACGTCCAGATGGTATGAATCGCACCCTTTTTTTCAAAATCGCTTAAGATCCCCAAAGCCTTTTTGGGCTCAATCTTTTCTGCCTGTCTCACTTCAGGCCCCGTAGAATAGTCAGGCCAGAACCCATCAAGAGGGTATCCAAAAAGGCTATCTGGCTCTACACTGAATCCAAAGCATGCTCCCACCTCCTTACCCTTAGTAGCTCTGCGACAAGCACAGGGAACCCTAACGATGGTATTGGTAATATCAAAAATTCTTTTTGCATCCTCTAAGGGGACAACCTGACCAAAATGTTCTTTCTTAAGCTTCCTGGTTAAGAATCTTTTTGCCAGTCCATATAAGATTGAAGACCTCTGCCGCAACCTGTCTAGAATAGCCAGCTTCGCCATATCGCTCTCAACGTTAATAAGGAATTTTTCAATCCACTTCCGACGGCGAAGATCGCTCAGCAGATCTAAAGAATAATTCTTTGCCTGCAAGTACCAGATTTTTCCTTCACCGTGTTTGATACAAAATTCACACATGATGGTTTCCTTAGAAAAATAAATTGCGGAACTTAACCAAAGTAATCACTTGAAAAACCTAATTCCCCTCAGAAGGGCACGATGCTAGTTACTGGATACTAGATTCTGGATGTAAAAAATTTTTATCCGGCATCAAGCAACCATAGTGAACGACTTAAATAAGTTGACATTCAACAACCTGAATTTGCAAGGCATATTTTCAAAATAGTTATTCGTTGGCTTTAACTAAAGCGAAATATATCTTTTTAATAGCTCATCCTTCATTACTTTGCCGGCAGCGTTTTTGGGTAGGGCATCTATAAAGTCAACGGATTTTGGCTTCTTATAGTTAGCCAACCGGAATTTGCAATATTCAATCACTTCCTGTTCGTCTATGGCTTTCCCTGATTTTGTAACTACAATTGCCTTCACACTCTCTCCCCAATACTCATCAGGCACCCCAATTACTGCGGCTTCCAGAATGAGAGGATGCCGATGAAGCACTGTCTCAATCTCCGCAGGATAGATATTGTCTCCTCCACTTACGATCAATTCCTTTTTTCTGCCGGTTAGGTAAAGATAACCATCCCTGTCTATTATGCCTACATCACCGGTATAAAGCCAGCCTTCTTTCAAAGTTTCCTGGGTAGCTACCGTATTATCATAATAGCCTTTCATCACATTAGGTCCCCTGCACACAATTTCTCCTATCTTTCCTGAGGGTAGCTCCCTGTCATTCTCATCTACAATTTTTATCTTAATACTCATCATTGGTTTTCCTACACTGGCAACCTTATCCGGGGGATCATTAGGTCTTAAAATTGTTAACCCGGGGGAGGCTTCGGTTAGCCCGTAGAGATCGAAAATACCGGCATGGGGAAACAGCTGGGCTATTTCACCCTTCATTTCTGGGGAAACAGGAGCTGCTCCCGTAACAATCCTTTTAACAGTGTCTGTGTGGTAACGGTTCTTATCTTTAATATTTAATAGAGCTGCATACATGGT
>RCNB010000979.1_pt1 | contig 18342 bp, 10 predicted proteins | sample 2041321 | NCBI WGS metagenome assembly RCNB01 (sample SAMN09708232, study PRJNA481090) | Marine sediment metagenome, whole genome shotgun sequencing project. | reverse complement strand
GGTTACATTCAACAGCGAACTGGATGACCTTGAGGGCACCTTGAACTCCATGAACGAGGAGTTCGTGGACCTGACTGACGAATGGGATGCCACCCAGAACAGTTTCGAGGACCTTGAAACAGCTTACAACGCCGCAAACAACGAGCTTGACGACGTTCAGGCACTTGTCAGGGAAAACGACGGAATACGGATATTTACGGCATACATGGCGAACCCATCAGGTGGGTTCAAGGACGATATCTCAGACGAGGTGTATGACCTTCTCAAACTGTCCAACACAGAGTTCGCTGACTGGGTTCTCATCTATACCGAGAGCACGGCCAAACTATTGTTGCTCCAGGATATAGATGACCTCATGGGTATCATCCAGAAAACGATGGGTGCTCGCAAGGGTGTCTACGGTGATAGTGATCGTCCCGACTTCCCTGAGTTGAGAATCTACCACGGAGTAGGGAATGATCCAAACCGCCCAGATAAACAGATTCCCGGAGAATACTATCTTACCACGAAGGAGACCGTGGGAGAGAAATTCGAAGGTGCTGTTCTGGCTATGTGGGGCGGTCGCACAATGTGGGGCGATGCTGAGGCAGGTGAGTCTACTAGTATGCCTACTTGCCAGTCTATGGACCGTAAGATGGGAAGTACCTGTGGCACCTGTGAAACATGCCCGCACCTTCCCTGGCGCGATGGACAACACCAACGCTGCGCCGACGACGTTGTAGCCTTCATGCTCAGCCGAGATATGAAAGAGATCGTATTGGTACGTTTCCAAAAGACGTCGGAACCCGCCGGTCGACAACTTAAGAAATTTGTCAAACGTTCGATGCAACCTTGGTCCAAATGGTTTCAGATTACATCTGAGTCCCGAACAAGTAAGCAGGATAGCAATCGTCGCTGGTATGTGATGAAAGTTGAGCCCGCCAAAGAGCCCACAGTCCCTGCCGAGATCCATGACTTCTGTGATGCAATGTGTACCTCACTGGAGGCTACATACATCCTACCCAACATAGCCAGCATCTATCGTTCAGGTCAGTTGGACGATGTTCCTGATACCGGAGCAGGTTCGGTAGGGCTGATGAGTGATCCCGTCGCCACAGACGATGCCGATTTAAACGACATCGATAACGTTCCCTCGAACGTTTAAAGCTAGTCTAGTCCAGGGAGTAGGAGTGCGGCGTACTGCCGCCTCCTGTCCCTTTTTTTGAGGAGAGTACAAAAATGGCGGACGTTAAACCCACAAGCGTTGTAACGGAATTTGCTCCCTGGTCGATTAGTAAGGCGGGAGTGGCACAGCAGTGCCCCCACCGCTTCTATCTCCAGTATGTTCTGAAGAAAAAAATGAACATACCCCCTACCCCCGAAGCTCTGATAGGTAAGGCGGTACACTCCGCGCTGGAATACGCACTGGGGGCCAAAGGCAAAATGTCGGTAACCAAATGTTTCAAGCTAGCACTGGTGGAACATAGGCTTACGACTAAAGAAATAGAAGATGCTCGCGGTATGCAGCCTGCCGTTGAGAATTTTATCAAAAAGTATACGGGCTATTCGCAGAGACACGGTATTGCCATGCCTGCAATCGAGCAGCGTCTGGCTGTAGACTTCGACGGAAAGCCTGTCCGTTTTTGGGACAACGACAAGGGTCTCATTCGTGGAGTCCTCGACCTATCTGCCCGATTTAAAAAACGACCTTGGGCACTTATCTTAGACCATAAGACAGGTAAGGAACGGGACCTCTCGTACTTTGGTAATCAATTCAATGCCTACGCTCTATTTCTGAAAGCAGTCGCCCCCGAGTTAGATGAAATAAAACTCGGGATAAATTTCATTCGAGCTGACCGTATAGAACTCAGGAAAGACATGCTAGATGTTAGGGACATCCAGCAGGTGTTTGAGCGCGTGCTCACTTTCTTGAATGAAGCTACAGTCGATGCTCACAACTATGAGTTGGTGCGCCCGGGTCCTTTATGCGGTTGGTGTGACTACCGTAGTGAGTGTCCGGCACATGTGGATGGTGCCAATGGGAAAAAAGCAGCAAAGTAAAGCGTTAACACGCGAACACATATGGAAACTATGGGAATTCATAGGTCCAGAGAGGTGGCAAGCGCTCCTTAAAGAGCATAAGCCCAACCTCAATTTTATGCCATCAGGGCACGGAACCCTTAAAGGGCTATGTGTTCATCCTGACCATCAGGATACCGAACCCTCCTTCTATGTCTACTCGGGGAAGGGCTACGCTAAATGTTACGGAGGGTCATGCAACTATTACGAGTCTAACCCTCTGCGCTTAATCGCGCACGTACTGGGATCATCCTACTCGGATGCGTTACAGTATGTTCAAACAACGTTCAAACCCCCATTCCTACCCAAAAAGGCAATGGAGGAACTGGAAGCTCAGCGGCTTAACCAAGAATTGAAGCAGGAGATGTTTGCCGCTGCGCATCAACTCACATGTGAAGCCATAGGTGATCCAGAAAACCCTCAGTACGCCTACGCCAAAAAGGGCTTAGACTGGCTGATAAACACGCGCAACATATCCAAAGACGCAATCCACGCTCTTCCTGTTGCCATAATGCCAGAAACAGCACGACTGGCGCAGCGGATCAAAGAGCGCTTCAACGTACAGAAGGCACAGTGGATAAGGGAAAATAACCCAGCGATACCTGAACCAACCCTCCAAACAGAAAACGCAATCAACTATTTCGCTGACCACATTCGGGACCCTGCCCTCATCGGAGGGATGCTCTTCCCACTCCACAGCACACCCAATGAAATTGGGAATTTCAAACTCCGTTCTGCCGATGGTTCCAAGAAATTTGTCATCGTTAAAGATGAACACGATGAACAACTGGGACTCTTCGGTCTTGGCTGGGATAGTTACAAGCCCTTCTGGGGTCAGGGGAAAGAAAAAGGGTTTACGTACATACTGGAAGGGGAGTTCGATGCTCTCTCCTTAATGGCACACTACGTTACATCGAACAGAGTTAGGTTCCCGGCAATCTCGGCCGGCGGAGGTGGAGGGGCACCATACATCGAGAGATGTATGAAGACCTCAGGTATCTCTTCCGTCTATCTTGTGGGAGATGCCCCCCACGCTAAAGGCGATGACGTCGTCCAAAAGTGGATGGGACACCTACGTGAGTTAGAAGTAAAAATATTCGGAGGGTGGGATAAGTTTATAAACGTATCCGACATAGATGAAGCCCTCAATACGGTAGAGCCGCGAGACGTATTGAAGGTCTTGTGGGAAGACCGACTGCAAACTTTTGTGTCTCCGTGGGAGTGGGCGTCTAATATAGCAGGGGAAGCGATAGAGAAAGTTCCGGAATCGGATTTCCGAACCCGCATGGAGGTTGCTGCCAATCACGGCAAATATCTACATCACCGCCTCGAGTTAGCGAAGTTTATCGAAACGATAGAAACTAACCACAGCCTAAACCAGAGTCTCTTGAAGCGAGAGATAACTGCAAGGGATGGGTCAGAGCTTGGCTTTGTACAGAACTGTGTTGACGCTCTTCGTGATTTCCTATTCGTAGTAGGTACCCGCAACGCAGCAGGTGCCAAGCTTCTCTCTGTTTACGACACCAAGAACAAACGGTTCTGCAATATCCAATTAGCGAATATCAAGTCTATCATCAGTGAATTGGCCCCGATAGTAGGGTCAGTAACCTCGTTCGTCGAGGATTACGTAGGAAAACCTGCGTTCCTAGAGTTTCCGGACGAAGATACGGAGGGGCGTATCCTGCTCAAGCTTCAAACACAGCTAGCAGGATACTTAGACATGGCCGTTATTGCTATGGCCGAAGGAGCACCAGACTTCATGACGGCTAAGAGACTGAAGCAAGGGTACCACTGCGTAAAAGAGCACAGAGGGGTACAGGAGTATGTCGTGTGCGGTACCGATGTATTCAAAGCCCACAGGGAAGGGACCGACCTCAACTTCGAAGTACTCGAAGGTCCAGCAGACCCTAAGAAAAACATCATCTTTGACGTGGGATTGACCGACTCCAGCGCTGCGTCCGCATGGTACCCTGGGGGACTGACCTTAGACAAACTAAACAGCGGAAAAAATGTAGACCTCCAGAAGCTATTCGATGATCTAGTACGTGTCTATGACGAAGGCTATCGGTTCAAGAATCAAAGGGTAACTGCCGAGTTGTTGGCTGCTATGATGATGAGCTACCCCGTAATGGATGCTCTGGAGCGGCCTATCCTCATGTTCATCACGGGGGATACTAGTTCCGGTAAATCCAGTCTCCTCTCCACCTTCACCGGGTCACAATACGCAGGCATACAACTTCTCTATTCTTCCCAAGGCTACGATAGTTACTCCGCTGCCGCGGTAGCCAGCTATGCCGACGGTGACACGAGACTATTGGCGCTAGACGAATTCGAGAGTGGCGATACTGAACGCGGAACGCATGTCTCCCGCATCATGGAGATGTTCCGGGGACTAGTGTCAGGTCGAGCAGATAGGGTTAGAGGAAAAGTAGACGGCACAGCCTACAAGCAGACCTTCCGTCTTCCTGTTATCTTCTCCGCTATCCAAAGTGCCGAACGTCCGCAAGACTTGAACCGGATGCTTTCTATCGAAATGCAGAAGGTTCTTGGTAAAATTAATCCAGTACACCTCATCCAGGATAATATAGGGGTTGATCGTATCAAGGAGATGGCCCACGAACTAGCAGTAGGGATGTACCCTCACGCTCTTGAACTAGCCCGTCTAGAAGCTGAAATTCGTGATGAATTCATTGCACTCCAAAAAGTAGACAAGAAATACGAGATTGAGTGGCGCTTAGCTTCCTCTCTGTTCGGGGTCATGGCTGTACTCAAATTCCTGGGCCGTGACTGGATAAAATTCCTGGATACCTATATCGAAGAACACTCCTACGACATCCACCAAACAACCTTAGTCTCTGAGACTCACGGGCTCCTCAATGCTATACTCCGCAATCCGTGTATCGCTCAGGCAGACGGCCCCCCAGTTACAATCTCTCAGCTCTTAGTATCTCCTGAACAGCGGGACGATATCAACGCATCTAACAAGGGCATTTACTTCGACGAAAAGACAAAGACCCTCCTCATCCTAGTGGACCAGTGTACTGGGATGATTCCGTACCACCTCCGAGGAAAGACTACAGGGGCGCGATTGAAAACGCTCTTAGAGCGGCACCCCTCCGCTCTAGCCCCCCTAGAAGTGGAAGCTTCGGGAATCCTGAAACGGGTAGGCAAGTACCTCGGGGCTGGGATTCACGTGGAAGACGTAGTGGTATTAGACGCAGAGCCTTGGCTATCTGCCAACCGCGATGGCGCTGAAGAAGAGGCAGACAGTGTAGAGGATGTGCCAGTAGAAGAGATAGAAGAGACGGAAGACAACTCGAACATAGAAGATGTGAGAGACGATGAAGAAATCACAAACGACACCGACGCCGACACCGATTACACCCCCTCCGCGTAAGCGGTTGGACTGTTCCAGGTGTGGTGACGATGCCTGGAAGGGTCCACTGTGCGCCAAGTGCCCGTCCTACGAAAAAGACCACTACGCTGAAGGCATGGGGTCTACGTGCGCAGACTACTTCTGTATTGCAGAGTCGCCCTATATGGTGGGTCCTTCAGGTAACCTGGAGGCTCACGACCCGTGGAACATGGGAATAGGGCTCGTTGTAAAGAGAAAATTCATACAACAAAAAGACAAGTACCCGGACACCAAGTATCTTGGTGGCAGGTTTACTTCTGCGGTAAGATGTGGTGTCGACAAACCCAACAAGAAGATGAAAGACTCCTGCTATCCGCTGCTCAAGGAAGAGCTACTGGCGAAATCAAACCCCAAGAGTCCAATAATGATATTGGCATTGGGCCCAGCCGTTCTCCAGTCCCTCGGGATCAAGATAAGAAAATACTCTGACGCACAAGGTAAGTTCTTCAACCTGGAGATAGAGGGGCGCAAGGTTGTAGTGTTCGCCAGCCTCACTAAAAGGCAACTCCCTACTAAGACCGGGTATCTAGATATTCTAACACAGCACATCGACATCTTCCTGAACTCTGTAGCAGGGTCTAAAGGAAAGATTACTACTGAGGATGTGAACCCCGCACTCCCGCTCAAAGAATTAATTAAGGACTACCGCTTCCCCAAAACGCTGCTCCAGGTCGGGAAGCTGGTAGAAGAAATAATCAACTACAGCCCGCCAGGAAAGACCCCCAGTGAACAGGTGCTGGCAATAGACACTGAGACTAACACCCTCTACCCTCACCGAAAGAAACTGAAGATTCTCAACATCCTAGTCTCTTGGGACGATGGGAAGTCAGCCGCGATCCCTATTGAGCATGCGGACACTCCGTGGACGTTTGCCGAAGTGTTCCCATACGTACAACAGCTCTTGCTGTGTGATAAGCCCAAGGTATTTCACAACGCTAAGTTTGATCTTCGTGTCCTCATGGCGAAGGGGTGGACGATAAAGCGGTACAGTTGGGACACCATGATAGGGGAACATATCTTAGCAGAGGACAAGCGGGGGTTCTATGGGCTGAAGTCTCTGACTAAAACCTTCCTTCCGAAGTACTCAGGGTATGAAGATGAGCTAATAGCATCCAGGGAGAAGACAGCAAAGAGTATGCCCAAGAGTAAGAAGGTAGAGCTCAAAGGAGCCGCCAAAAAGCTGGCAGAAGACGATGGATACGCCAGTGTCTCCCTGAAGCAATTGAACGAATACGGCGCAGTTGATGCTGACGTCACTCGCCGTATGTACGGATTGCAACGTAAACGTATCAAAGAAGAAGGTATCCAATTAGCAGCTTTGCGTAAAAAACTAAGCCGCAATAACCATTATCGAAAATCTCTCCAAGCTACGGCAACTATAAAAGCTCCGCTCACTAACCTGATGTTCTATCGTTCTGTTCCTGCGACCAAGACTCTAGCAGATATGGAATCCTACGGGATGGCAGTAGACCGAGAGTATGTTGACCTGCTAGCTGACCGAATGGACGACGCAATTATTGAGTCTTCCACTGCGCTGGCACAAATGATTCCACCGGGAACATTCTCAGGTGCCTTCAACCCAAATAGTCCAGCACACCTGCTGAAGATATTCTTCACAACAGGGTACCTCCCAGAACTAGAATCAGAAGAAATCGTCTCATACCGCGGTGCCATCCCCGAAGAAGAGCTGCGGAAAACGGATGCCGGACAAATCTCTACCGATGCAAGTTTCCTTAAGATGCTCAAGGCCCAATACTCGTGTAAGTTTGCAACAGCCTTACTCGAGTACCGCGCAATAAGCAAAGCCAGGAACACCTTCGTAGAGAACATACGAACACTAAGTAGGGAAGATGGTAGAATGCATACCACCTTCCACATAACCGGGACAGCAACCGGGCGTCTGAGTTCCAGCGATGAGAACATGCAGAACGTCCCGAAAAGGATACGCCAACATAACATCAAAAAGATATTCATCCCCACGGATGGCGATACACAAGTAATTGTAAATGCTGACGCCAAGGCTGCCGAAGTTAGAATCTACGCGGCGTACAGCCAGGACAAAAACCTAATTGCAGCACTATGTGACGGGATGGACCCGCACTCTTTCTTCTCTTCCGTGGTTCTTGATCCTGCTGCAGTACTCAAAGGAGTACCTCTGGGAGAACAGAAGCGAGTACTAGATACCATAGGTATTGACTCGCAACACGCTTGGAACTATGACGACTTTCAAGCACGAGATGACCTGCTACTCACCGACCCCTGGTATGGAAAGCGACTAGACGCGCTACGTAAAAATATAAAGCGTGTTGTGTTTGGAATTCTGTACGGAGCCAGTAAGAACAAGATCTCTGCCATCGTGGGAATCCCACATGAGCAAGCACAGGCAATCATCGACGTACTGTTCCGGATGTTCCCTACTATACCTAAGTACATCAAGAGCACTAAAGCCCAAGTAGAACTTCTAGGAATGGTCGAAACTTTCCTGGGACGTCGTCGTCGGTTTGCAACCAAGGGTATCCCCCGAGGAATGCGGGCCAAAGCTGAAAGACAGGCGGTCAACTTCAAGATCCAGAGTACTTCCTCCGACATAGTCTTAGGAGTTCTCTGCGATACTGACCAGCCAATCCGTGACATGGGAGGGAGACTTCTTATCACGGTACATGACTCCTTAGTCTTCGAGCTGCCCAAGCAGTACGTCAGTCAAATGCCTGACTTCATTGAAGAATATGGAGTAAAGAAGGTAGCCAAAGAATACCCCTGGCTACCCGTTCCATTCTCATGGGATGTCGAAGTGGGACCCTCCTATGGTGAGCTGCAGAGTGTAGACCGCTACCTCGCAGCGAATCCACTGGAAGAATCCAAGGACGATGACTATGAAGACCACGAGATTCTAAACGATCTTGCGAGTGTATAACACAAGCCTCTGGACCCTCACTGCGATAGGGATAGGGAGATACTCCCTGACTAGCTAATCGCGCTTATTGCGGCAGCCCCCGCCGGGGTACACCTGGAACCCTCTATGAAATGGACGCAGGATTCCGGAGCACCCCCAGCCGGGCGGCCCCATAAAGAAAGCAGAACTTGTGGTATAAAAGAGTGTACTGGACACCTGATTGCTATTGCAGTTACGGGATTGAGGAGATACTCCTCGACAGCAATGTCTCGACATCGCTGAACTTTCTTGATTTCTCCCGTGAACACAATCTTATGTCCGATAGATAATCGTTAGTCCAGAGGGCTTCTGGGGGATAAGCCCACTGGACTACCAATCTATCGACCCTAAGTTTGATGTTCCCGCTTGAAAGCAACAAAGTCCTTCGAATGCAAGCAGTACAAAAATGCGTTGGACCCTCTAGCAAAGGGCGGGGAGAAACTCCCCGGTAACGAAGTATTCTGGTGGACCGCAGGGCTCCCAGAGAGCGATACACTCTCGCCGGTGGGTAAGAACTACCCCAGGAAGTCGCCCATAGGTCTCGAGCTCGTGCTTCAGTACCTCGAAGCAATCACCAAAAACATGGGATGCCAAGTCTAACTTGGCATCATCCAGGTATTCGTGATTGCAAGATAGTTGGTAATGATCCCCGAGCTCGAGACCCAATGCCTAACAAAAGCAGAACCCTTCGTGTCTCATGCCCAAAAGGAGGGGGCCCCTCTGGCGATCCCGCGGTCAATTCGGAATTTCCCGCAGTGATCCCCACAGGGGCCCCCAACTTTTGTCCTGGAAGCAAGCAACGCGCCCTTTGTTGGACTGTTCCTATTCTCCTTGGTAGGGATGGGGGAGTGTTACACTCCTTTTACAGTGTAAAGATGCACCACGTTAACCCCTTTTACCCCACCGGTCTGGGCTAAAATGTGTATCTAAGCAACGAAGGCGAAGGTTTACCAGTGGTATCCAGACGTTCCTCAAATTGGACGCCAGGATGCTACATCCTCAGTGTAGGAAATTGATGGAATGTCTGTTCCATCACCACGCAAAGATAGTGGATATCACTGGTAGAACTTCATATCATTCTGAGTAATCTTGAACGCTACCCACCCAAACAATCCTGCATGTAAGCAGTCATCTGGCTTCTGTGGAGAATGTCTCCACACCTTCTTCCCTTGTGAGGTTACTTCCTCGAACTCATTGAGGGCATCAGTAATCGCCAGCTGCATCTCCAGCAATGGCCCGAACTCAACTGCTCTATTTTTTAGTAGCATAAAGTAGTTATCTATAAGCGTAGTTCGGTCAGCCATGAATCGGTCTTCACCGTTCCACTGTAGGGCTTTCTTCTGTGATCCGTACTGTAGCTGCTGTACCCGATGGTACTGTAGTTTCTCGCGGAGTAAGTTGTTGGCCATATGGCCTTCGCCGGCATCGCCGATCACCAGCTCAACACGGTAATTGGAACATATTACGGCTATTTCATCCACAATATGTACAGGATTCTGTCCGGGAAAGACCTTGTAATACATACAAATTAGTCTCTGATCCCTTGGGCGCCAGCCCCAAATCCAAAGGACGGTACGGGAAACCCCTGAAGTACCTCCGCCGGACCAGTCAACACCACCCACACACTTTACAACTCCATCCCACGCGGCTGCAACTGGAAACTTATCAAAGGGGCGGGACTCATTACAGAGAGCCTCAAGTTCCTCCTTGGATATCATGCGCGTACCTATCGCATCAGATATCCCAAGCACCTCATTTCTGAAAACCACAGGAGGAGACTCCCGGTATTTAGTTAAAATGCGGCGCCAGCGCCTGTAAGCCGTACGTACTTCATCCTGACCATACCGCTCCATAGCCATGGGAACATTCTGAGGCATGATAAGTTGATTGAGGTGAAATCCCTTTAGCTTAGTGTACTCGTCTTCATCCTTAGTCTTGTCAATGGGACACATATCAATCCATTTCCCCGTGAAGGGATTGATATACTTCTGGCAGTGAACACAGACAGGGCCGTCCTTACCTATAGACCGCTCGTTATCTATGAACTGGCTGGTACCACAGGCATCACACTTCATTACCCATTCGGTTTGGGTAGACAAACTCCAAAGATACTCGATGGTATTCTCCATCGTCTTCGGAGTTCCAGCGTACGTTTCAAACGCGTACCTGGAATTCGACATAGTCTCGTTTCCAACCGTAATGATGGGGTCGTACAAAAGATCCTGAACCTCATCATACATATTTCGATCAGTGGACGGACCCCTTAAACGGTCAGCGTCATCTGACCCATACGCAAAAAGCATCTCAGAACCATTAGTAAACTGCTTATGGAATACACGGTCTGTAAGGTCAGTACTTAAGAAATTTCTACTTATAATAGGAGAATACCGCATCGTCTTTCCAACGCGTGTGTTGGAAAAACGCATAGTCTGCTCTTTAGTTGGACTTACAAACATCGTAGAAAAGTGTGGCATAACGCTGCACTCTATAATACTAAAGTTCGCCAGGGTCGTACTCTTGGCTACCTGTCTACTAGTCTTAAACAGGGTTCGCTGGTATCGTCCATCGTAAAAAGCCCGGTGCATAGGCCAGTCATCTAGGAGAAAAGGTCGGCCGTCTAACATGATCCATGACTCAGCAATAACGCTAAGACGTTCATTGGCTGTATGTGTCTTTAACATCCCTACCAGATTAAGAGAAGGAGTCGCAAGTGGCAACAACTAAAAAGGAAAACCAACTGTCGTATGCTGAACGCATGGACATCCCTCAGGTAACATTAACTGAGGCTAAGGAACAGATACTCCTGTCCTTAAAGAGCAAACAGCGTCGTGGCTGTATTGTTCTCGTTGGTGAATCCGGGCTGGGTAAAACCCAAATATTCGGACAAATATGTAAAGAATTAGGCTACGAATTAAATCCCATTCACACCGCCCACTGGGGCTTAATGGGCTCAGGTATTCCCCGTAAAGCCGAAGGAGAATTCTTCGACGTTGCGGTACCCAGCATCTTTCCAAAGCAAGGAGAGAAGAGTATCCTACTCTTCGATGAACTTAACCGGGGCTTGAAACATGCCATCGCACAGTTCTTCACCTTGCTCGAAGACGGCACCATGTTTAACTACACCCTCCCGGAGGACTGTATTGTTGTAGGGACAATGAATCCGGATACGGCAGCGTACGCGGTGACGAACATTGAGAACGAAGCTGCTATTCGGCGCAGAGTTAAGTTCTTGTACGTAGTACCTGAGTTCACAGGATGGTACCACCACGCTAAGACTGAGAATTTCCACGGGAATACTGCAGGTCCGGCGAAGGATAAGTGTTGTCACGAGGATATACTAGGCTATTTTAAAGCAAACCCTAAGCTCCTCTACGACGATAAAGCTAGAGACCAAGGTAAACAGTACATCTGCCCCGCTACGGTGGAAACGATTTCGGAAGATGCCTATAACATGGCTGCCGACAGGATACCATTAACAGGCCCCTTTGCTCGCGTAAGGTTCGCGGCATCTATTGGGGTTACAGGAACGACGCAACTAATAGAATATATAAAAGATAGCGCCGTTATGATAGGTGCTACGGATATTCTCAGTGGGTATACCGTAAAGGCCCAAAAGGGAATAAAGAGTTTGGTAAAATCGGAGCAACACGAAAAGCTTACAGACCTTTGCGAGAACGTTCTGGCTCTCTTGTTCGCCGATAAACCGACTGTAAAACAGACAGCTCCCTGCTTCTTAAACTTCTGTAAAGATCTTCCGCATGAGATATCCGCTAACATGGTATTTCAAATGGCCGAGACGGCCAAGCAAGCGAACGCCCACACGTACCTAATCGAGCTTATGGAAGATCTTCAGCTGTACAAAGACTGGATTGATTTTCAGCTTCGCCTAGACAACAATCATCGCAAGGTAGAAGCAGGACTTAAGTCAAAACCCCAGTCTCCAGCGTAAGAACATCTGTAGAAAGTATGTCCGCCTGCTCTTCTACGTACACGTAACACGACGCCAACTGCGCTAATTGTACTCCGAGGGGGTCCTCTTTGAACGTTCTGTTCGGGAGGACCTTCTTATCTAACCTCTCCCAACTTTTTTTCACTTCACTCACAAACTCAGTATCCACCGCGGGAAGCAATGAAACTAAGTTATCTGCTACAACCTTCAGCTGCTTTGGCGGGTATACGTACCCTGCGCGCTTCAAACAAACCGCGATGTACTGCTGTACATCTTCATCTATCTCAGGCTGAGCATCACTGTCTGGATCCATCCCACGGAGGAGGCCACCCTCATACACGGCCCAAGCCATATACCCTGGATGACATTCTTGCAATGTCTCTGGATCATACAGCTCCCCATTCAAGGACTGTACAGTTCTCTGAAAGACTAAGTTGTCCCAAAAGAATGCCGGGTTACGTATGATAGCTATCGCAGCCAGGATCTTGTCTCTTGCTTCAACCGGTATGTCTATTTTTTGAACTCGCTCCAACGTGAGCCAGATAGTTTCCGGCTCCCAGTAAAGAACGTCTATTCCGTGGAGGGTTCGCAGAGCCATTAGAAGGGTAGTGGCGTGCTTGTTCTCTGAGTTAAGAAGATACTCCCGAGCGATGTTCTCCCTCTCTGCAGTTTTTACAGTGTAATTATCAATAGTAGAGCACAGCTCTGCAAATTTACTCAGCTGATCTTCCATCGTCTATCTATTGTACGCGGATAGCTGAGTTTCGAGAGCTGACTTAAGGTCCGCAGGGAGCGTCGGAAGAATCTGCTCTAGGACCTCAGGGTTAACCGCTCCGTCAGGTGCTATTTCTTTTGCAATGTCTTCTCCCAGTGTATCTTCCCAAAAGGAGAGGGGTAGTGTTTGGAGCATCGCCTTATTAGCGAGAGCTGAACTAATCTTTACAAAGTTTTTACGCGGTAGGTCTGTGTTGAACACTGTCTCAAGGGGCGTCGGGAGCTTTATACCATAGTGGTGCGTGAGCCCTGCTTGCTTATCCATCCCGTGAACCAGCGCCGCTAGTTTTAATTGCTCATTTCTATCATCCATGAATTCTTCTACACCCGTGTAGGCTTCTGCCATCTTCTCAAAGGCGATGGCCAAAGGCGACTTGGCTTGTAGCGCGGCTTCTTTCCTAGCTCCCATCCAATCTTTGAAGATTGCGGTACTAGTCATGGTAAAACCAGCTAATTTCTGGGTAGAAGGATGTAGTGCCACTCCGTGTTTCTCTGCGACTTTTACCAATTGCATACCTGCCGTCGCCCTATCTTCAATACTTAGTTGTGCAAATTTAACCCGGTAAGCCTCTTCCGCTGCTGGGACATCCGCTGCGGAAGAAACTTTAAAGCGGCGAATATCAGGCAAAAGATAGTCGGCTGTGTCTTCTGCCGTCTTCGCATCTTCGGGGGTGTTAAACATTTCAGGCGCTAGGCCGTAAATGTTAGCTGCCTTCTCTAGCTGCTCTGCTACTCCCGAAGGAATGCGGGAAGCTAGTTTACTATACCCTACAGATATCGCAGTATGCTGTGGGTTATGTATGGGAAACTTACGCTCAGAGGGCCAAGCAAAAGAATCGGAGGACAGCTTCTCAAACTCATCCTCATCCAAATTAGCCGTCTTCGCGAACTCCCGCAAAGTAGGGTATCGCTCAACGAGCATCCTTAGGTTTGCAAATCCTGCGTCAGATGACTGATCTATAACGTTGTTCATCGTTAAATACCTCATTTTCTATGAGGAATTATAGCCCTACAAGGGTTTCAAGAAAAGTAGAAAAACTACTAAGGAGAACACATGTGTGATGCAGCAGAAGAACTGGGTAAGGTCTTACAGTGGCTTTGCTCCCCTCGGGGCGGGAATAATTTCTACGCTAGAGTGATGAATGGATGTGGCCGCCATGCCCATCCGGGACTGAATACCTGTGGTGTACGTATCGACCGTGAAGGTAGATACCTGATGGAGTGGGATCCAGCATGGTTCAAGAAACAAACCAAACCGTTCCAAGTGCTTGTGATCATTCACGAGGCCGCACACCTAATCCTCCGACATGTCGAGCGAGGAATTGTAATTGAGAGACAAATCGTAGATAATCTCATAGCTCAGAAGATACATGAGGTTCTAAACATTGCGATGGACATGGCAGTCAACGACATTGCTATCCGTCCAATGCTCACCGACACCTCCATGAATTTCGCCGAGTGTGCCGACCTTCTAATTTGGCCGGAAGACAGAAAGTACCCAAGGGGGCTAAGCGCAGAGGAATACTTTGCTAGGCTTCTAAAAGACCTCAAGGACCATGGGTGGTCTCCCGACCACCAAGATTCTAAAATACCCCAGCAGCAGCAACAACCGGGGGAGGGGGAAGGGGAAGGTGAAGAAGGGGAAGGGGAAGGTCAACCACAACAGGGGCAGGGTCAAGGTGAAGAAGGGGAAGGAGAACCACAACAGGGTCAGGGTCAGGGTCAGGGTCAGGGTGAAAAAGAAGGAGGAGGAGGTAAAGTCCCTGGGTGGTTCCAAAATCTGCTCAATAGAAAACATCGAACGGTAGATTGGAGCAAAATATGCGAGGACATGACCGACGGGGAAGTCCAACGAGCTCTGGATAGGGCCAAAAGGGATGCTCGAAAGATTGCACGACAAGCAGCCAGACAGACGAAGAAGTCTCGTGGAGTAATCCCAGGGAACATCAAAGAGATCATGGAGGAGCTCCTCGCAATCCCAGTTATCCCTTGGCAAGAAGTGTTACGGGGGCAATTACGTTCGGCTGTCTCTCAAAAGCTGGACGAGAGTACAGCATACCCTAGCGTTGCCCTACTCAACGACGATGAGTACGAACCTTATCCTGGATTCCAGAACAACTTCACCTTCAACATTCTGGCAGCCTTCGATACTTCGGGGAGTATGAGCTCTGACGACTTTATAGACTGCTGTAGAGAGCTGCGAGGACTCCTAGAGAAAGAAGAGGGGGTAACGGTGATGCTACTACACTTTGACTGGGGTATTCAATACGAGGAAGAGTTGACGTCCGATGACGCAGAAAAGCTGCAACGGTCGGTAGCCCGCTATGGTTGCGGAGGTACTTCTTTCGAAGGGCCCCTTCGCTACGCTGCTAGGGTGGATACGGATAAGGACTGGACAATCGAAAAAGACCCGGAGATCAGACGCGGAGCTGCCTTCGACCTAATGCTAATGTTCACAGATGGTTATGCCCCAATACCCTTGCCAGACCTTGATCCGAAAATACCCCTGTTCTGGGTATTAACCGAGGATGGGAAAGAAGACCAGAAGATGAAACACGTTCTTCGAATGGAATCATAATGTCAGATAGCATAATGTGTGTACGCATCGCACAGCGGGCGTTACGTCCTGCGGGGGAATCTACCTACTCTAGGTTCCCCTTCGACCGAGTTTACTTAGGGAAAAAGCATCTAGCTCCTCAGCTTAAAAAGCTATTTAGGTATTATCTAATGATGGAGTTAGATGCTCCCCTCCTCGATGCACTGAATCAATTGCGCGTTACCTCTACCAAAGTAACTCAGGTATACCGCGACAATTTACAGCGGAAAGCTGTAGTTCCTGTAGCACCACACCAGGCTTTCATTGAAAGGATACAGGATCATAGTGAATGGCTGCTGGTAGTACCTACCCACGTTCGCACTGTGTACAGAAAACCCAATGAATTCAAGGAGCCTGAAAAATCAGAACTAGCGTACGTTCTATCTCGAGCGGTCACAGTCTACCATAACAGCAAGGTAAGACTACCGCAAATCACGCTAGTAACTCCTACGCGTACAATTCCGATTCTGTGCGGAGTGTGTAGGCACTCATTAGATCTGCACGCAGGAAAGTGCTTACCGGGACAAGGGTCTTGTAAAACGAAGGTCAGGGTACGCTTACCTCTCGATACGCACAATAGCGGAACTAGTCAACAATCCGCAGATGAATCCGGAGATTAATGATGGCTGTTGGGTTTAAAGAAACGTCTATTGAAGTGATCCATCTCCCTACCGAGATTCCGGTAGGTATGCCATTCGCAATAGATGATTGTTCTGTCGCGCACCACCTGGGATTTAGGAACAAGATAATGTGGAGTGTTTTAATCAACACCCTGAAACACTACACAGTATTCACAATCCCCAAGCGTAAGGCAGGATTCCGAGTAATACATGCACCGTCCCCCATGATGAAATTGCTACTCCAGCGTGTACACGTACGGTTCCTAGTTCCAATGCACGCAAAGCTAGGACCACACGTTACTGCTTACCGTAAAGGTGTGTCTGCTAGGTCGGCCGTAGAACAGCATGTGCCGGCCTGCCCTATCTGCGAGGGTGCTGAAAAGGGTGTAACACCTAAAAAGCATGCGTGTCCTCGAAGAGGACTATACCTAAAGATGGACCTGAAGAACTTCTTCCATACAACAACACGAGCGTGGATAAGAGGGTACTTCGTAGACATAGGGTACAGCCACGAAGTCGCAGGAATACTGGCGGGCCTACTCATCGTCCAAGATGTCCCGGGGGATGATAGACAAAAGTGGTACACTCGTACTCCGCAAGGGTCTCCTGCGTCAGGTGCAGTATGCAACCTCGTAGCAGACCAGCGACTGGATGCACCTATACTCAAATATCTTGAGTCTTTGAACACGCGATACAGCCTCACGGGCGAGTGGGCATGGAAGTACACAAGGTATTCAGACGATCTAGCGTTCACTTGCGGAATCAATCCCTCCAAGGAAGAACGACTAGCGATCATGGAAGACATTCGAAACATCATCCAGGAAGCAGGGTATCGAGTGAACCATAAAAAGACTCGAGTATCCCACAGCTACCATACGAAACGGCTACTAGGGATGGTGTTTAATGATAAGCCCAACTACTCCAAAGAGGAGTACCTTAGGGTTCGGGCGATAACCCATAACTGCGTAACGCAGGGGTTTGAGACCCAGTTTAGTAGGTCAAAACAAAAGTCTGCAGAAGCCATGGTAACCTGGCTTCGTGGTAAAATTAACTGGATTAACCAAATAAACCCTGAAAAGGGAAGCAAGCTCCTCGGAGAATTCGACGTAGCACTTGCAATGCATAAGTTGAGGACCAGCGATGGAAGCTCTGAATAGGATGTTTACGGTAGCAACCGCTGACGAGCACGAAGATGGGGAGTGTGAGCTTCTCTTCTACGTACGCGACGGGGGGTTCACCGAGGCAGATAAGCTTGGTATTATGAACGACCCCCAGGCTCGAAGGATTATGGGGGGTCATGGGATATTGGTACTAGTCAACTGGGGTGACAAGGGAGAAGAAATGCTCCTAACCCGAGACGCCGGTACGTACGCTCTGCAGCAAATGGACAAGGCAAGTGATGACGACGTCTTAATGTGCCTTACACCTGCCAAGGGGCTAGAAGTAATCAACCTTAAACAAGAATATTACAACTGCAAACTACCACACCGTACTATTCTTGGGTGCTCAGATTGCCTCGACAATTTCATCACAGTAGGCTGTAAAGTGCGCAAACTAGCTAACCAGGTACTCCGAAGAGAAGATGGAGAGAACGCAGCGCTCACTCCCCTCGAAGTAGTTGAGGAACTCAAGAGTCGGAAGAGTATCATCGCCGGGTTTACCTATGTAAGTCCTAAACTGACTGCGGATAAAAACTTTGCCACAACCTACCGCGCACTAAACGAACACGACTTCAATGCCGTAGAGGAAAAGTCGGCTACTATCAGGCAGGGTTTGAGGGAGAGAGGTAGAGCTCGGCACTTCGCTAAGAACGCATGCCCTACTTGTCTAGTTAAAGATGCGTGTGGCTACGAGCACAATAAGAAGTTCTGCAGAGGACCCTATCTAGGAACAGAGAAGGAAGCTACGAAGAAGATCTTGGCAGAAAACCCGATACCCTTCACGAATAAACAGTTGATGTTCTTGGCCCTCAACTCGGGTCAGCTAGACAAGCGGATT
>RCNB010000978.1_pt1 | contig 18346 bp, 16 predicted proteins | sample 2041321 | NCBI WGS metagenome assembly RCNB01 (sample SAMN09708232, study PRJNA481090) | Marine sediment metagenome, whole genome shotgun sequencing project. | reverse complement strand
TCATTGCGAGCGATAGCGAAGCAATCTCATGGGATTGCTTCGTCGCTGACGCTCCTCGCAATGACATTTTATTTTTGTCGTTCACAATAATTTTTTTCATTTTATGAGAATTTTTCTCTGACTTGATCGCTTCTTTCGTACCACAGAATATCCTATGAGTAAACATAATCTTTAACCCGGAATTTGCAGCAGCAATCTACTGCAAAATATGGGTTTCATGAAAAACAAGGCAATCATATCACGGGATGTTATTCCTTGCTTTGTTCATGAAATGAGGGTATTTTTTGGGTGATAGGAAGAGGGACAGAAATCCGGAGATACTTATGAAAAAAGCTTTGTTTTTAGTCAACGCAGTTTCCGGGAGACAGGCAGGTAAAAAGATAAAAGAGAACATCATTTCAGAACTTAACGGGGTGCTTGCCCGGGATAATTACGATATCGTATTTACTGAAATGAATATTGCAGGGCAGATCAAGAATGTTTCACCCGATTATGAAACAGTTGTGGTGGTCGGGGGTGATGGTACAATACATCAAGTAGTGCAGGGGATTGCTGGTTTGGAGAACAAACCAAAAGTAGGGATTATTCCGACAGGTACAGGCAATGACCTTGCAAGATCATTAGGAATTTTATCTTTATTTAAATCTCATGGATTACGTGCCTTACTTGAGTTGATCCTGGAAGGAAAGACAATAAACATAGATATCATTAGTTTGAATGGCAAGTACCTTTTTGCAAACTATTTTAGTATTGGAAATGATGCAAAGATCTCAAATTGTTTTAACAGAATAAGGTTACGTCCTTATTTCACAAATGGCTTTCCTATTATTTTCAATAAGGTCCTTTATGGTTTTCTTAGTCTAACAAATGGATTTTACAGGATACCATTTGATGTTGAACTGAAGTACAGAAAAGAAAAATCAATAACTAAATCGCTTACTGTACCCAGTGGTATATGTGGGATTATAATTACCAATATTAAAACGTATGCAGGGGGAGATTTATTGTCGTCGAAATGCATGATGGATGACGGCAAGTTCGAAGTTAGTGTTATTTCAAGCATCTGGCAATGGCTGATGCTGCATGTTACTCGATTTCTAAAAAAGCCTCTCAATATTTTCTGCTCTAAGCTGATTCAGTTCCAAACAGATAAGCTGGAGATGGCGTTCACAGGGAATACATTTTTCCAGATTGACGGTGAAACGCTTGATAGTTTTCCCGAAGGAAAAAAACGTTTGATGGTGCGTATTGAATCACATATAGAAATGATAGTTCCATAAGCTCTGGATACTGGATTCCCGCTTGCGCGGGAATGACACGTTTTTTCAATCGGTTCCATCCTTGCCTGTCATCCCTGTCCTGTATCAAGTACGGGATAAACTCCAGCAGGGATCCAGGAACTAATAGACAACTTGAGTATTGTAGATAAGCAGATAGGAAAAATTTACTTCCTGTTGCGGATTAGCTCTATAATGTTTGATGATGAGTGGTCTTTGGAGTCACCCACAATGGCAGTTTCTCCACCATACGAAAGTACTGTTTCTCGCTCCAGGATTGTTTCCTTACTGTAATCTGTTCCTTTTGCATGAACGTGGGGTTTCAGCTTTAAAAGAAGATTATCAACAGTTGATTCGGAAAAAATCGTGAGGAAATCGATACATTCCAGAGCTGCAAGGACTTCAAGACGCTCCGCTTCCGGGATAATTGGGTAATCATCTCCTTTGAGTTTTTTTAAAGACGTGTCGCTGTTTACTGCAACCACCAGAATGTCCCCATGCTTTTTTGCATCAATTAAACTCCTTATATGGCCAACATGAAGCAGGTTAAAACCACCGTTTGTTAAGACAATCCTCTTACCCTGCTTTTTCAGTTCTTCTATCTTCTTTGCAAGCTCATCTCTGTTTTTTATTATTTTTTTTGTCATAACTTTAGTGCCTAGCAATGTCCTTTTGAACAAGTGATTTAATGGCTATAGGATGAGGTGCTGGTCAATAAATGATACTGGATTCTTGATGCTGGATACTGGATAAAATTCAAAATCAAAAGTACTACGAGCCTTGTCAGGAGATTGCTTCGGTTGCCTTCAACAACCTTGCAATGACGGTTAATTTAAAGCATTTGTGTTGGTATTGGAAATTATGTTTATTGTTTTGGATTTTATGCTTTGATTATTTATATTTGTTTCTAGTTTCGCTTGCCCGGTTAAATGAGTTTGTTCCATTTAACTCAGGGTGCTTTGGATTTCTTGTTTTCTTATCCCAGTACTTCACTATCTAGTATCCAGAATCTAGTATCCAGGATCCATCATCTTATAGTAGTTGCTCGCAGGCATGAAGCACTTTATCTACAGTAAGCTTTTTCATGCAGTCCCTGTGATTACAGGTCTTTAAATAGCAGGGAACGCATTTCATCTCTTCTTCTCTAACCACAATACTCCTGTCGTTTTGTGGGCCTACATAAAATGGATCGGTTGGTCCAAAAATACCTACTACTGGGATATCAAGAGATGATGCAAGGTGCATGATCCCTGAGTCAATGCCAACAAATAAGCTGGCATCTTTTAGCATTGAACATAATTCGCGCAGGCCTGTACCTGTTGCATTCACTATATCCATATCCTTACCCCGACCGTTTTCTTTTACTTTCCTTATTATGGTTCTATTATATTCCAGATTGTCTTTGCCACCGACAAGTACAGGAATCAGATCATATTTTTTCTTGAGTGAAAGCATCAACTCTGCAAATTTCCCTTCTCCCCAGGTCTTTGCAAACCTTCTCCGGGATGCCCCGGGAGAAATAATGACAAATTTATCTGGAAGACTGAGGTTACATTCATTCTTATCCAGGCTAAGAAGTCCGACATAATCATTCTTGTTTACATTGACATTCAGCCGTTTTAAAAGCTTTAAGTTATTGTGCCAACTGTTATGTCCCTCAATTGTATCTTTTGCATCAAGACACACATTCCAGGGAAAGCGAGAAAAACCGGCCTTAACTCTTGCCTTGCTGAATGCGGTTAACGTCAGACATTCCTCGGAAGTGGAAAGGGATATCAATAAATCATACCTGTTTTTTCGAATATTTTTTAAGAGTCCAAGCTGAGCTTTAAGACCTCTTTCCCTTAATATAATCCTGTCCACATAAGGAGAGCCTGAAAGCAGCTCTTCCAGATATGGTTTGACAACGGAATGGATGGATGCATCGGGGAAGTTTTCTCTTAATGCCTTTAATAGAGGGAGAGAGAAAATCAAATCCCCAATTTGATTAAGATGTATAACGCATATTTTTTTAAAACGCATGGTGTACGATTATAAAAAGAAATTGTCATCCTCTACTTTTTCTATTCCATTAACGTTTTTGTCTGAATGTATAAATTTTTCCAGCCACCAGTTTACATGGTGATAGAAACATGCAACGACATTACATTCCTTCTCGGCGTCAAAGGTTGAAATAGAATGGGCTAACGTCTGTAGAGTTTCATCAAATTTGTTTTTTTCCGTATAGCCATTAAACTCTGCAATTTTAGCTTTGTCGACTCCCCTGAATGCCGGACAGTGAAAAATCCCTGAAGGGGTAACCACCGTGTTGAAGAACTGCATATGGCATCTTTTGGGTTGTCTTTTCAACTCATAGAGCTCATTTTCTAACATTGCTCTTAAGTTCACACTTTCAAGTACTTTTATCTTACCGTCTGTTGCGCCTTTTGCCTTTTGCAAGTTGTTTTTGATATCTTCTATAATTCTCTCTTCTCTTCTTTTATCTGATTTATCCAGAAGAGATTCCCTTTGAGAGTCCTGAAGCCTTATAAGGCAAGGTTTAAAGGAAATATAGTCAAAAGAATACTCACACGCCAATTTCGCTGCTACAGCCATCTCAGCAACGTTATGGCATAGCTCATGTCCATTTATCTCTATCCCTTCCCATACAATGACAAAAGAGTAACCCAGTGTAATAAGGGGATTGCGCAGTTTTATGTCCCGAGCTTTTTGCAATATGTCATATAGAGTCACATCAGTTTTTGGCCTGTGAGACTTAACAAAGGTTTCTTCACTTCCGGCATCTATGGAAATTCTTAACCAGTCTTCTTTTCCCAATAAATCTACTATATTTGCGATCTGCAAAAGTCTTGACCCATTTGTTACGATGCCAAGCTGTAACCCTCTGCTTTTAATGAAACTAACAATTTTCCCAAAGTCTTTGTGAATAGTAGGTTCGCCTCCTCCGAGCAGGATAATGGATAAAAGCCCGTGGGACTGTAAAATTTCTACCGTGCGTTTTATGTCTTCTATCTCCAGGTATTTCCCTGTATTTATAATTTTTGAATCGACACAGTGCGGGCAGGAAAAGTTGCAGGCAGATGTGAGATCCAGATTTATAGATACAGGGGCAAAATTGGGCAGTGCGTTACTGTCATCGTCGGACCCAGACTTTCGCTGCCATGCAATATACTCCTTAAGTCTTTCTATGGTCGAACTTTGCCTCAGTTTAGAACTGAAATCATATTCTTTGTGCTTCAGTTTATCCATGTAATACCTTCACATTTCACAACTATCATAAATTGTTTCTAACAGAGTCATATTAGAGACGATGTGAGATTTTCCTATGAGCGGTTCCCGCTTTTCCCTGAACGCCGAAATAAAATCCTGCACGGATAGATCAAGAGGATCGATTATTTTCAGGGATTTATTTGCATAATTAAAGTAGATGTCATAAGTTTCAATGTCCAGGGAGCGATTCACAATGCTTCCATTGAATCCAAATGAAAACTCACGAGGCTGGTGCTCTTTTCTTATCAAACTTATCAACACTTTACAAGCATTGATGTTAGAGTTGTAGTCAAACTTTATTATCATTTTCTCTCCATAGTGCTCAAAGTTCAGATTAAGGATTTCTCCATTGCCCAATGTGCAATACAGAAAACTCAAGGCGTGTGGAACAGAATCTAAAATCATATCTCTTCCACCAAACTTGGGAGACAGGCCAATGGAAAAGGTATCAATTCCCTGGATATTGATTGATCCACAGAGTTCTTCATAATATGGTATTGAAAAAGGCCATTGAGAATTCATGGCGATTTTTAGATTCTTGCTCTCAGCCATTTCAAAAAGATTTTCAAGCAGTTCTCGCATATTACCTTTTTCGTGCCAGATAAATGGTTTTTCGCAAAAAATGTTCAATCCTGCATCAATGGATTTAAGAATATATTCATAATGGGTTGGGTAAGGAGAAGCAATGGCAATTGTATCGGGACTTTCTTTTTCTACCATTTTGTAGAAGTCCGTATAGGGAGTGGCATCAATTCCATATTGCTTTAGAGCAGATGAAGCTATATGGGATGTTTTTTCTGTTGTTCCCAGCACCGATGTGACAGTCGCACCATTTTTTTGGAAATATTTCCCGATATATTCCCCTATACCATTTCTCTTTCTACCAGCGCCTATTATTGATACCTTCATCTCAGCCATATTTTTGCTATGTTCAAACTTTCTGACGGGTCTTTCTCTTCTTCCATCGATTATTAATCCAGAACCATTGGTCTGGGTACATTCTGATATATTTCTCAATAACTATCGTATAAGCAGTGGTTATGGTGTAGGTATCCTCAGTGGTGTTGCCATTGAGATTGTATTTAAGTTGAGGTTCAATAAAAATATGATGAGAGTGGTTTTCCTTACGCACAATAAAGATTGGTACAATAGGGGCTCCTGTTCTTAAAGAGAGTAGGGCCGGACCTGTTGCTGTCAAAGCCGGCTCTCCAAAAAAATCCACGTTAATTCCTGTGTGTTTCCTTTTCTCGTCAGCAATAAGGCACACAATTTCATTCTTTCTGAGGGAGCTAAGGATTTGACGAACTGCTTTTGACCAGGGGGCCAGATAAATGAAACGACCATCTTGTTCTTTTTGGATTTTGCGAATGCCCCTTGCTATTCCCTGGCGTTTAGATTCCTTTACCAGCGTAGTAAAAGGATAACCCTCTCTCAGCATTTTAATACCTATCAGGGTGAAGTTTCCCAGATGGGCGCTAACTGCTATAACTCCTTTTCCATGAGAAAGGGCATTATCCAGGTTTTCGGTTCCATGGACACTTATCCTCTCAAGGATGTTATTCTTGTTTTTTGTTCCAGAAAGGAGGGTTTCAGCACAACTGAGCCCTATATTTTTTGTCAGATTTCTTGTAATATTTTCTATATATTGATTGTCACAAGACGGGCCAAAAGCAATCTTTAGATTTTTTTTGATTCTTCTTCTATATCGCCTGCTGGAACGTATAAAAAGGGATGAAAGCTTACTGAAAAAGCCATAAACAACCCTCTCTGGTAAAAGGTTAGCTAAAAAAATTGTTATCCTGAAAATTATAGCCAGGGTGTAGTAGCCAAATGCCTTCACAAAAAGATAACTCCTTCTCTTTCACCAAAGAGCTTATTGAAGCAGTTGCCCCAGGAGTACAGTATTGTTTGACAAAACTTGAGTATGCTCATTAGGGCACATTATACAGGTTTTGCTCTACTAATGATCAACCTTTGATTGGTGTTGCTGTTTTATCCTCTTCATTCTATCTCTATTACTTCTCCAAGCAAAAAATGACATCTTTAGAGCGTCTTGCCAACTAAAGAAATGGTTCTGAAATACCTTACTCGCAATCGTGATAAATTTAGGAATAGTGTAAAATCTTTTGTGAATGCGACGGCGAATTGATTTCAAGTGGTCACGGGAATACCTCTTTGAACAAATAAACCCCTTCTTATCCGCATAATAAACTGATGATCTGTTAAGTAATTCCTCAAGCTGCGAGTATTTTTCTATCTTAAGATAGCTTGGATAGATGAAATCCAGCCCAAGCTCATTGGAGAAATCTGTTATTTTTAACATGTCTTTTTCATCCTCGCCTATATTCCCGATTAAAAAATAACCAACGAGAATAAAAGGATATTTCCTTAATAATTTGCAAGCTTCCCTGACTTTGGTTGTGTCAAATCCCTTTCCCATCTCCAATAGTGTTTTGTCTTTGGTTGATTCTATTCCCAGAGAAAGGAATCTAAAGCCTGCCTTGAACATCTTCTTCAAAACTTCCTCGTGAAAAGCAACCTCAATTCTAAGAGCTACTCCAAAAATTTTTTGCACATTATTTTGGAGAATAAGATCACAGATTGTCTCTACTCTATTTATATCAGCAGCAAAATGATCATCAGTAAATAGAATGTATTTTGCTTCAATACTGTGAAGTTCTCTAACAACGGATTGAGGAGACCTTCCAACCCACTGCCTTTTTTCACCCACTGGATTCCTGCTAAATGTGCAAAATTTACAGTTAAAGGGGCAGCCTCTTGAAGAGGAGAGCAGATCAAGAGGAATTCCTGTATTGAACCTTCCCATACGAATATGATAAGGATGTTTTCTCTTAATTCTATCGGGGCAAATATCTTCAGGAATTGTATCAAAATGACGGTTGGGATTATGAACAATCTTTCCATCTTTCCTGTAAGAAAGTCCTGTAATTTCTTCCAATGGTTTCCCGGAAAAGATTTCAGTTATGATTTGTTCCCCATCTCCTCTAATGATAACATTAACTTGAGAACAATTTTGCAGAACCTCTTCAGTATTAAGCGAAGCTGCTCTACCTCCAACGATGATTAATTGATCATTTTTAAAGTGTTTTGTTAACCAGGGTAGAATATTTATCTGATCTTCCCAGTTTGCACTGATGCATATAGCTTCTGCTGCGTACTTTGCTAAAGGAGCAGGATTGTTTTCAAACCGCATATCGACAATGTCTGTATGGATCCCAGTTTTTTCGATTGATGCAGAAATATACTCTAGACCAAGGGGAGGCAACCAATTGGTTACACTTATCCCGAGTTTCCATGGATAAATGCAAAGAGCATTTCGAACACCATTTATGGTTGGTGATTCAATCTTCATTTATATCTATAATTACCTTTTTCAAACAAGAAAAATACCAGTACCGGAATTACCTCACTGCATATCTTCAAAGGGTCAATTGAATTTTAAGGAAATCCTTTTTATGAAATGATAACTGTTTGCGATTAAACGATTATACCAGACAACAATAGTAGGGGTTGATTCTCTGGCTGCATGGATGAATAAATATATTCCAAAAGCACCCATAAAGATATTTGGCATCCACATGGCAATGAGAGGGGGTATCTTCCCGCTTTCCCCAAATGACTCGGCGATTATCATAAGGATATAGTAAAACAGAAGGATAGCAAGGCTGACAACAAAACCGTATGATCTCCCGCCTTTTATCTTTCTTATCCCAAGCGGGACTCCAAGCAGCCCCATAACAAAACAAACAAAAGGTATCGTAAATTTTTTATAATATTCTATTTTGATTTCATTAAGTTTTGGATTTTCTTCAGATGTGGTGTCTATGGCTTCTTTCAGTTCTGTTAACGTCATCTCTCTATGCTTCTTTTTCTTTCTTTTTACATCAGCCAGAGCAGTCTTGAGGTCAAGATTGATATCATAGGTATTGAAGCTACCAATTTGATATGATTGCATGTCATCTCCAACACGCTGAAAAGTTCCATCTAATAACCTAAGATTTACCAACATCGATTCAGGATCAGATGTGATATAACCTTCTTTTGCTATGATGGTAGTAGATAAGCGAGGGTCGCGCTTGTCAGAAATGAACACTCCCTGCATCCTTCCTCCCTTAACGGATGTCTTATCAACATAAATGACCATTCCATCAAAATCATCATTGAAAATTCTTTCTTGAATTCCTATCTCTGATCGGGTCTTGGCGATTTCAAAGGCAAGGTTTCTTAAGGATTTAAAACCCCAGGGGTAAGCATAGATAGTGATAAGGGTTGTTAGTAAAAAGGCTATGGATGAAAAAACCCCTATGGGAAGGACAATTTGGTAGAGGCTAATGCCGGATGTTTTAAGTGCTACAATCTCATTGTCTGCTGATAATCTTCCCAATCCCAGAAGGACAGTAAGGAGGAGAGACATAGGGATAATATATCCATAGAAAGGGATAAGGATGTATGTCAGAAGTCGCAAGACGTCGAAAAAGCTCAAACCTTTGTTTACTAAAAGGTCAGCCAGTTTCAACGTTCTACCCATCAGCATAATAACACTGAAAGTCAAAAGACTGATGAGAAAGGTGCCTAATAACTCCTTAAATATGTACCAGTTGATGATTTTCAGCTTGGTCATGATATTGGATGATCCTATAATGCAATTGCATAATGACTTAAAAGCAATTATTAGGTTAAAAAGCTTTATTCTTGGTTAACTTCCTTTATTGTTAATTGGGAGTCAGCTATGAAAAAATTTGTGCTACAGAATTGCAGCTCATTAAAACGGATTTTGATGTAAAAGTAAATTAAATAATTAATCTGATATCTTACATTTAATGCAAAATTTAGTTTTTAATGTAAAAACCATTGATGTACGAGGGCTCCGAGAAACCATACACTAAAGCCTGCAGAAAGTGCGAACGAAAGTGAGAAATGCTTATAAAAACATACATAAACAGCGATGAAAAATAAAATTGTAGGTGCAATGCCCCACAGGGCACCTTTTGTATAGCCCTCCATTAGGCTGAAGTTTCCGGGGTTGTCTGAATATAGCCAGACGAGGACAATTACACCAGTCAAAGGCATGGTGGCAATGAGTCCCCCCAGGGTAGGAAACTTGCGACCTATCTGAGTGCAAAAGACAATGATGGTGATACTGATTAATAGCTTGATAACAAATTGCATAATAGTCTCCTCATGAATTATAGAATGTAATGTCTGTGCTGGATTATAATAGCAATGAGGAAATATTACAAATTGTTTTGATTTTGTAATCTTTAAAGATTTGCGGAAACGCATAGGAGGATATAAAATTTAGGGATCTAAAAAATCACTTACGAATTGGGTTGAAAAGTGTTATTGTAAATTAAAAGGAGGCAATTTCCTTTTTACCAAATGTTTCGGTGGTTATTATTGCTATTGGGGTCGGACCAAGCTATCATATTGAATTTTCAGGATAAACATTTCAAAAATAGGTGTTTTCCGGCCTTAAAGTGTCCTTTTTAGGACCAAAAACACCATTGTAAGAACTCCGTTCCTCCCTAAGTTCCTGCTTAAAGTTGTCTTTTTACCATCAAAAAAGTGGTGCTAAGCCCTAAAATCTCCCCTTTTTAACATTTTTATATTGTTATATCAATTAGTTAGCTTGGTCCGACCCCATTCCATAAAGAATTTAAGAAAGAAGTAAAGGAAATGATAGATGGGGTTTTGCCGTTGATTAGGGGAAATCATTAATGATAGGGGTCAGGGGACAGGGTGTAGGGGAAATTGATACTGGATGAGATAAAAACTGGAATTGAGGGCAATTAAAAGGTTTTCAGAAACGCTTAAGAGAATATAAAATTATTAAATTTGACAACATCTCCAATCGTGGTATAAATTGTTTGCTGGCCAGGAAACCAGACAGAAACCAATAGAATAAAGCTCTCAACATGAACATAAAAGCCATTGATAAAACCAAATATTTAAGGAGGATATGAGAATGAAGAGGACACATTTTTCTTTAGTACATCTTTGTGTGTCACTTGTTTTTATAGTAATCTTTTTATGCCCAGTTTCAGCAGATAACTGCAAAGCAACGGAAGATTCCGTATTTGATCCAGACATAGAGACCCTCGCAGCGTTTAGCTTCCCCAAGGTTTGTACCGGTGACATGAAAGTTGTATCAAAGCCTTATGATTCACATGGGAGCGGTTACTGTGAGACAACAGTCCCGCTAACAATAACACTGAGTGAGAGCGGGAACCTGACTGCTGAATATAATTTCGGGCTGTGGACTATGTTACATCATGACCAGCCCCCTACCTGCACATTCGAGTACGAAAATCCATTCACGAAGGAAGGAACTCATGACAGCCAGGGAAATTTCACAGTCAGCATGCACATTCAGAAAGTAACTGTTACTGGAACCTATGGAGAATATACCATGACCGGGCATGGTATTAAGGATACCGAAATGTTTTATGGCGGTTCTGTGGATGAAATTTCTTTCACACTCGAATGTGAGTGTGGAGTTATCTGTCCACCTGGTACTACGGAATGTGGGGATGTTTGTTGTGACTCTGGTGAACACTGCTGTGGGGATTTTTGTTGTTATTTAGGGGTAGTATGCTGTGGGGATGTTTGTTGTGGTGAAGATGAGGTTTGTGATTCTTTTACTAGATGTGTTCATAAATACATTGGTTGCCTTTACCATGAAATCTACGGCGAGTATTCTGAGGAAGTTGAGCTAGTAAGGGCTTTTCGCGACGAGGTTCTTAGTCAATCACCTGTAGGTCAAGAAATCATAGAGCTATACTACCAGTGGAGTCCTCTTATCGTTAAGGTAATGGAGAAGGATGAGGAATTTAAAGAAGAGGTGAAGGAAATGGTTGATGGGGTTTTGCTTTTGATTGGAACTGAAACGGAGTAGGGCTACAGAAACTGCAACCAGATCACAAAGCAACACGTATAAAGTTAGGACGTGGATTAACCCCATGTGATCTTTTTGCTTTATTTTTGGTGCACAATTACAATGTACCCATAAAGGAGGACTATATGACACGCACTGCAAAAAACAGGATCGCAGGGTTAATCAGTATTATCGTGCTTTTGTTTTTATCCCCTACCGTTGCCGTGTTCACGGCAGAAGATGACCTGCCGGTTTTTACCGGAAATGAATATGACAACTGTATCTTCGGCCCGGACATGGAGTGTAACACTGATACGTGGTTAGAATCCGACCAGAGCGGTGTACAGGCCTACTGCGGCGATGTTGGTGCCGGCTCGCAGATTGTGCAGCCTGTGGTTGTTTATTACAAAAACACGGATGTTGCAAATGCCGAATTTCAAAACAAAATCGCCAGCATCAATGAAAGCATTGCCTACTACGACGACGGCTGCCCTGACGATGCTACATGCGAGCTCCTGACCTCTGAGGTCAAAAGCAGCGAAATTGGTTATCTCGGCTATTACACCAATTATACATATTCGGAATATTATTCCGGAGACTATGCTCTGCTCTACGGCAACTATTACGCTTCCTTTAATCTTTACGGTTTTGCTGAGAAAATGAACGAGCAGGAAGCTCGGGAATATTATGCCACGGCAAAGGAATGCCTCAAAAACATCGTCATGGAAAGTGAAGTGACAACCACTACACCACAGCAACCTTGCGCCATCAAAGAGATTTATGGTGAGTATTCTGAAGAAACTGAACTCTTGAGGTATTTCAGAGATAATGTGTTGAGCAGTAGCTCTGAGGGTCAAGAGATTATCCAATTATACTACGAATGGAGCCCTGCGATAGTTGAAACAATGAAGAAAGATAAAGCGTTTAAGAAAAAGATAAAAGAAATGATGGATGGAGTTTTACCATTGATTAGGGGAAATCATTAATGATAGGGGTCAGGGGACAGGGAGCAGGGAAAAGAAGAATCTAGCATCGCGAAGCCTCGTCGGTTTGAGGCGAAGCTTCACTAGTTACTTAATTCCTCTATCTTAATCACCTTCTAATATTTGTTTCATTTGTTTCTTTAATTTTGGTAGTTCCTGTTTGACAATGTTCCACACGATTTCTATACTTATGCCAAAATATTCATGAACAATCCTGTTTCTAAGTCCAACTATTCCTATCCAGTCAACATCTGTATATTTTCCCTTTATATGATCTGGAATATATTTTGACGCTTCACCGATTATTTCAAAGTTCCTTACCACCGCATCTATTGTTTTCCTATCTTTACTAAAATCACTAAATTCCAGGTCTTCTATGTATTGCTCAATTAATTCAGTGGACTCTACAATATCTTCCGCGAAAAGTTTCCATTCCCTTTTAGACATAAGTTAGATCCTCCATTATGTATTTCCGTCTATTTGGTTTGATTGCATCAGGAGTGATTAAATCAACATTTGCATCAAGGATCTTTTCCAGGAAGTTTGCAAGATGGAAGAAAAGAAAGCCAACAGGCTCATTAAATTCTACTATAATATCAACATCACTTTCTTCATTCTGCTCGCCTCTTACATATGAACCAAATATGGCTATGCTTTTTACCTTGAATTTTTCTTCTAATTCTTGCTTATTCTGTTTGATAATTCCTTTTAGTTCTTCAAGTTTTTTCATAATTTCAACATCAGATTAAAGGTTTAGGCTAAGTTCACATGTAATCTGCTTTACTATAAAAGTATGTAAGCAAAAAAGCAATAGATATCTAAAGAGTCCCTTGGTAGAGGTTTATTACTTCACTCAAAAAAACCACTTACAGATCATACTAAAAAGTGTTATTATGAATTAAAAGGGAGTAGGGTGCAGCGGGCAGGGAGCAGGGGAAATTGATACTGGATAATGAATACCGGAGTGATGGAGTAAGGGGGTAAGAAATTGTGGATTTCTGATTTCGGATTGCGGAATGTGAAATTAAAACCCAAAACTGCGTTTTATAGAGTAGAGGAATGAATTTGATGAATAGACGATTTTTTTTAAAATCGATCACTATTGTAAGTACTTATCTTGTTAGCATCCTCTCTTTTCCTTTTAAACTTTGGGGAGGGTTGACTGATAAATCCTTAAGTAATAGATCAATTGGAAAAAGCCTTCTCCCTAAGGTAAATGAAGGGAAGAGCAGGGTAGTGCTGGTTCGAGATAGTGCAGTGCTTAACAATCATCACGAAGTAAATCTTACAATTGCTTGTGAGATGGTAAGTAAGGGTATGCTTAATCTAACAGGAGAATCCTCACCTGATCGAGCCTGGAAGAGCCTCTTCAAACCAAAAGATATCATAGGAATCAAGGTTAATGCACTGGGTGGAAAGCAGATTGCCACCCACTCCGGGATTGTAGAAGCTGTCATCTCGGGTCTAAAACTTGCCGGTATCCCTGAAGAAAACATAATCGTGTGGGATCGGCTGACCAAAGAATTGAAACGATCGGGCTATACTGAAAATAAATCAGGAAATGGAGTCAAATGTTTTGGAACCGATACCAATTACGATCGCTATCCAGAAATTGTGGGATCAATTGGTAGTTGTTTCAGCGCCATTATCTCTTCTTACTGTACAGCATTGATTAATGTTCCCGTGCTAAAAGACCATGATCTGGCGGGGGTATCACTCGGTCTAAAAAATTTTTATGGGGCTATCCACAATCCAAATAAGTATCACGATAACAATTGTGATCCCTACATTGCTGATTTAAACACCCATCCTTATATAAAAGATAAACTGAGATTGATTATCTGTGATGCTATTACCCTGCAATATCAGGGAGGGCCTGCCTATAAACCTCAGTGGGCTCTTGACAATCACAGTTTACTTTTGAGCCAGGATCCTGTAGCTATCGACCGGATGGGTACCAGACTAATCGAGGAAAAGCGAAAAGAAAAAGGGCTCCCATCTCTGAGGGAAGCCGGCAGGAACCCAATTCACATTGCTACAGCAGCTAAGAAGGGGTTGGGCATAGATAATCTCGACAAAATAGAATTTATTTACCGCAGAGGACGCTAAGATCGCAGAGGCAACATACTTGACGTATTCATAAAAAGTCTGTTTTCCCCTCCCTTGATGGGAGGGGATTAAGGGGAGGGGGAAATAGACTTTTTGCAAAACAGATAAGTTTAGTTTCTTTCTTCGTGGCCTTCGTGGTTATATTTGTTTTGGTTGCGGCTCTGCTGCGCTGCGATCTCTGTGGTGAATAGTTACAGAAAAGGTTCTCATGAATGATATTTATACCAGAAGAGATTTTTTTAAGTACGTTTCTAATGGCCTTTGCAGTATAGGAGCGTGGAAGTTCCTCAATCCCTCAACTGCTTTAGCTGCAAAAGAACCGCACTTAAAAGAGGTGAGTTTTTACAAGAAACTTCCTGATTTGAAGATTCAATGTGAGATCTGTCCCAGGAAATGTGAGATTGCTGATCTGGAAAGGGGTTACTGCGGGAACAAGGAAAATAGAAAAGGAAAATACTATAGTTTAGTCTATGGTGAATCCTGTGCTGCTCACATTGACCCCATTGAAAAGAAACCCCTGTTTCACTATCTTCCTTCAACCAATGCATTTTCCATTGCCTCTGTCGGGTGTAATTTTGAGTGCAAATTTTGTCAGAACTGGAGGATTGCACAATACCGACCGGAACAGGTGGAAAGCTTTTACTTGCCTCCAAAAGAAGTTGTCTCGTTAGCGAAGAGAAAAGACTGTCCAACGATTGCCTACACTTATACTGAACCCGTAGTGTTTTATGAGTATATGTACGACACGGCTAAACTGGCTAGAGGCGAAGGAATTGGCAGTGTGATGATATCAAATGGTTTTATCAATGAGGAGCCTTTGATCAAACTTTGCAAACAACTCACAGGTGTGAAGGTTGATCTAAAAGCTTTTACTGATAATTTTTACAAGGATTATTGCAGTGGAGAGCTTAAACCAGTTCTCGATACCTTGAAGACTTTAAAGAAAGTGGGAATCTGGTATGAAATCGTTGTTCTACTTATTCCTACTTTAAATGACGGTGAAGGTGAGATTAGAGATATGTGTCAATGGATAAAAAAAGAATTGGGAGTTGAAGTGCCTGTCCACTTCTCTCGCTTCCACCCCATGTATAAGATCAAGAATCTTCCTTCAACTCCTGTTAAGACGCTGGAAAATGCTCGTAAGGTTGCAAGAGAGATAGGATTACACTATGTGTATTTGGGAAATGTAACAGGTAACGAAGGTGAAAACACCTATTGTCCATCTTGTGGGGAATTGCTCATCAGGAGAATAGGATACCATATCATTAAGAATGTGATTAAAGATGGCAGATGTCCAAAATGTGGGCATATGATCCCTGGTGTTTGGGAAAAAACTTAGCAAGTATTCACCACAGAGAACGCAGAGATAAATTATTCTCTTTTCTGCAGGAGGTAAATTACCAGTAGAAGGCCGCTCATGAGGTTAAGCACTCCTGTGAAGAGACAGCTATTTAAAGTTCCCGAAAGAGGTACTAAGAGAGTTCCGGTAAGGAGGGCACCAAAACATGCCCCCAGGTGATCGAAAGAATCTACCCACCCTGCAACAGTTCCTACTTCCTCATGATCAATAAAAATCCTGCTCACCAGGGGAAATTCCAAGCCTGTTAACAAGCCGGCTCCCACAACTAAAATCATAAAGAGGTATTCCAGACTGATGGTTGTGCTAACACTTATTACCGATGAGAACAAAGTGATAATATGAGGCAAGCTAAGAGAATAGATGCATATGAGGAACTCAATTACGATTAGGGTCCTGATCCAGTTCCTTTCTTTCCCTGAAATGAATTGATTCATGAGATACCCACCCAGGGATAGACCCAACATAAATAGTGCCACAATCAATCCCACTTTGTTGTAAAGGTAACCATAGATATTCTGAAAGGCAAAAAGGAGGATAATCTCTAAGGCCATTCCTGCAAAACCTGTAGTGGCTATAGCCAGCAAACCGTTAAATTTTAGATGGTGGGGTAACCTGTCTTTTTTGAGCAGTACATAGATTATCCTTATAAGAAACAGGATTGCCAGAGGGAAGACGAACCAGTTTAAACCACCATGAGAAAGACGTTCAAAAATATTCCCCTCACCCCTTTTACCAGAGAAAATTTCCCAGAGAACCAGATTGTAGAAATAGATAATAGGGTGGGAGTCCGTGTTAATTCGCACACCTCTCTTTTTCTCCAGAGACTTTTGAATGAACTTTACCCTCTCTTCAGGTAAAAGCATGGCAAAGTGATATGGTGTAAAGTAGTCGGATGAGATGTGCCGGTTTTGATATCTTTCTGCCAGAACTTCACTGTCTGAAGTTATCACACCGGGTATAGATGTAGCGAAAAAGTAATTTTTACTTCCAGGAACTACGACGATATAGGGAAAAACCTTCCTTAAAGTATGGTAAAGGGAACTTGTGTAAACCCCAACTTCTTCACCAATATAATTGACTGCGGATGTAATCCCTGTTGTTATAATCCCACCATCATTAAGTATCTCTTTGACTTCCTCAAAAAACTCAAGAGTATAAAAACGATTGAGCATTGCGGTAGAAGGATCAGGAATATTTAAAATTACCATGTCGTACGTCTCTTTCGCGTTTTTTATATAATACCTGCCATCAGTGGAAAAGACCTCGACTCGTTTATCCTTCAGGGCATTTCTGTCCTCTTTTGGCAAAAAAGGAAGACTTGCCTCAATCAACTCAGGATCAAGCTCGACATAATGGAGCATGGTTATCGGATGCTTCAACATTTCTTTCATTGTGCCTGCCAAACCTCCACCAACCAGCAGAACCTTACGGGGAGAGGGATGGAGGGTGAGATTGAAGTGGGCAAAAACGGCAGATTGGTAGGGATCAGGGAAAGACAGCATATACTGGCCATTGCTGAACAGGCTATATTGATCTTCTTTTTTAGCAACCACAATATTTTGATATATTGAATCGAGAGAGGAAACCATCTGTAACCGGTTGTGATATGCTTTCCATCTTTTTTGTATAAGAATATCATCGAATTTAGCAACATTCCCAGATGTTAAGAGATAACCCAGGAGCAAAAGGATGGTTGTCAATGTCGCAAGATAGATTCTACGAAACAATATGCCTTTGTGTAATAATAATAAAATAAGGCAATTTATTAAAATCAATAGAGAAATTGTGGATAATATTTCGTAAGGTTTGAAATGGATTAACAGGTAGAATGTCAGAACCAGACCACCTATGAGACTTCCCAACGCCTCCAGAATGTAGACCCTCCCTATCTGTTGAGCCTTATTTTTTAACCCGCTGGGAAGGAAATCCTGACATACTTTTTCAACGGTCAGTTTACTGGCACAAGGGAAAATTAAACCAATCATAAAGCTAAAGGGTAGTATGAGAAGGAAGGTGCTGGTGATTAGTGGAACCAGGCTGATGTATTCACCCGGTGGTATTCTTAAGATCTCTCTTATAACTCTAATAAAATAGATTTGGAAAAAAGGCACCACACATATAACTGCTTGAAAAACAATGAAAAATATCCATATTTCTTTGATTGGTTTGACTACTCTTGCACCGATAGATGCACCCAGTGAAATCCCGATTAGCCAGCTTGCGAAAACAATTCCCAGACAGAGTTCACTACCCAAAAAAACAACCATGAACTCTCTTACGAAGAGGACTTGTACAATTATTGAATAACTGCCTATTAAAATAAAAGCCAGAAGGGTTGATATTTTTTTCATGTTTCTTTATTCATGCCTCTTAAGTTTATTACGAGGAAGCTAATTTAACCCCTGTATTTTCTGGTAGAGGTGTTATCAATAAAATTTGCTTGACATACGTT
>RCNB010000976.1_pt1 | contig 18370 bp, 16 predicted proteins | sample 2041321 | NCBI WGS metagenome assembly RCNB01 (sample SAMN09708232, study PRJNA481090) | Marine sediment metagenome, whole genome shotgun sequencing project. | reverse complement strand
ATGGAATCAATATATTTTGTATAAGCTTCTTTACTCATACAAATGAAAATCCCTGGTTCAGTTACATATGGATAGTCCACTATATCATCAGAAACAACTACATTACTTGCACTTGCTCCTCCTCTGCTTTCTGGACCGTATGATTGAGTGGTTACACTATGCCTTTTTCCATAGAAAGAAAAGGATGAACCTAAGATCTTACCAGCGAGTGCAATTCCTTGTCCACCAAAACCGCATAATCGGATTTCATGTCGTGTCATGCTTTTTCACCTATTTCTTAGATTTCACTGATATCCTTGCGATCCTATCGTCAAGGGTTGGTTGATCTGGTTTATCAACGAATTTTCCAACTATCAATTCATCTCCAAAAATGATTGGAGCGTCTTTTGGATCAATATCATGTTTAATCACAGTTTTATCATTAAAGTACTGGAGCATTTTTAGACCAGTATCAAAGTCATTTCTTCTACCAAATGTTGTTGGACAAGGTGGAAGTACTTCGATAAATGAAAAGCCTTTATTCAGAATTGCTTCTTCCATTGTTTTTTCTAATCTACGAACGTTTAATGAAGTCCATCGGGCAACAAAATTTGCCCCTGCAGAGTAAACTAAATGGCAGAGATTGAAAGCTGGTTCAACATTTCCATATGGTGATGTAGAACTCCAAGCATCAATTGGTGTTGTTGGTGCAAGTTGTCCGCCTGTCATACCGTAAATGAAATTGTTTGAACAAATAACAGTTATATCGGCATTTCTTCTTGCAGCGTGGATAATGTGATTTCCGCCAATAGCAAAAAGGTCACCATCGCCAGAGAAAACAATTACATGTAGATCAGGATTTGCTAATTTTAATCCAATTGCAAAGGGGATAGCTCTACCGTGTGTTGTGTGGAACACATCTAGATTTAAGTATCCAGAAGCACGTCCTGTGCATCCAATACCAGATACCACGGCAATTTTCTTTGTATCAATTCCAGTATTAGCAATTGCTTGTACAAAACAAGAGAGTACACTACCTAAACCACAACCACTACACCAAACGTGTGGTAATCGATCCCATCGCAATAGATGATCCATTGGATGTTTTTTGGCTTCAATTATTGTATCTTCAATGTTCTTTTTTGTAACGATCATTATTTCTTGACCTCCTCAATTTTAGCGAGGACTTCTTTAGGTGTATGAACAGCCCCACCAAGTTTCCCTGAAAGAACTATTGGAATATCTTTTGTTACTGCTTCTCTAACCTCTTTGATTATCTGTCCGTTGTTAATTTCAGCAACGATTATAGCGTCAACTTTCTTTGATAATTCTTTGATTAGCGGTGCTGGGAACGGCCAAATGGTTTTCAACCGAAGTAATCCTGCTTTAATCCCTTTATCTCTAGCTAGATTTACAGCTCCTTTTGCTGTTCTAGAGGTAATGCCATAAGAAATAACTAGTATTTTGGCATCTTTTGTCATATGTTCCTCGACATCACGAATCTTTTCTTCGTTTAAGAGGATCTTATCGCATAATCGTTTAACCAAGATTTCTTGTGCTTCTGCAGTTATTACCGGGTAACCTTTGTTATCATGAGTTAAACCAGTAACGAATACATTGTATCCTTCACCTGCTGCAGCCATAGGTGGAATCATATCAGCATCTGGTTTAAATGATAAGTAATCTTTCTTGGATCCTGTTGGTTTTTTGCGGTTTTTGATTTTAATTGCACTTTTAGCTGGGATAACTAATTTCTCAAACATGTGGCAAATTGATTCATCAGTTAACATTATCACAGGAGTTCGATATTCTTCTGCTAAGTTAAATGCTCTAATTGATAAATCAAATGCTTCTTGTACTGAGTTTGGTGCAAGAGCAATTAATTCATAATCACCATGCGACCCCCATCGTGCTTGCATAACGTCTCCTTGCCCAACTAAAGTTGGTAATCCTGTCGAAGGACCACCTCTTTGGACATTTATTATAACAATAGGAGTTTCAGTCATTACGCCTAGCCCGATATTTTCCATCATCAAAGAAATTCCAGGCCCGGATGTTGCGGTCATGGATTTCTTTCCTGCCCAAGAAGCTCCTAAAATAGTTGCTATTGAAGCTATTTCATCTTCCATTTGGATAAAAACACCACCTACTTGTGGAAGACGACGTGCCATTCTTTCAGCTACTTCGCTTGAAGGGGTAATTGGGTACCCGCCGAAAAATTTGCATCCTGCTGCTAAACAGCCTTCAGCTATTGCTTCATTACCACTAATATAGTGCTCCCCGGTTAAGACTTCACTTGTTGGTGCTTTTTTACTCATACGAATTCGCCTTTAAATGTTAATTTACTTTTAAACTGCTTTCTGACTTTTTTTTGCACCGGAGTCATCTTCTATCTTCTCAAGGAATATTGAGAATTCGGGGCAGATTAATTCACAAAAACCACATTTTGCACAATCGTCCATGGTTACATCATCTTTTAATTTTGGAGGATGATAACCTTTTGAATTAATTTCTGGAGCGCTTTCCAGAACGTCTGTTGGACAAAATTGTATGCAAAATAGACAGCCTTTGCATCGATCAGTGATGATCTTTAATTGCCATTTCTCCTGTTTTTTAAATTCCGGAGGAATAAAGGATATTTTTTTGTCTAATGTCATAGCGCAAACTCAACAATGTCATTTTGTGTCGAATGAAATAATCATCAGTTTAAAAAGTATTGTCATATCAATTGAATTTTTTTGATAAAAATAAATTTACGAAGATAATTGTACAAGATTGACTATTTGTATCGAAAAACAGCGATAGATGCTCATTTTTAAGATAAGAATCATTCTTGTTTGTTAAAATTTTATTATGAAGCATGTTTCATATGTAAAATTTGTAATCAATGCAATATATGTAAAGTATGTCAATTATGTAAAGAATGTAACCTTTGTATAGGAAAAAGACCACAAATATGTAACATATGTCAAGTATGTAATCAATGTAACATATGTAAAAAATGTAATTTATGTAAAAAAATTAACCATATTTCATTCTCTGTACATCCATCGGATAAAGATCTTGAATGAGTTTTTTCAGGTTAAAATCTTGATTTTGATAAGAAGTGGCTATCTGTAAAATGTTTTTAGTAATTTCAATCGTTCGTGGAATGGAATCATTGAATCGTATCAAAGTGGCAATTATATTTGCTCCAAGTTTTACGAACAACGCTTTATAGTTGTTAATTTCAACAACTTCTTCACCTTTTCCATGAATTCTCATTGTCCTAGCAAAAACCCTTGCTTTTCTTCTTATTTCTCGATAGGTTGAAAGGAGTGTTATATCGGGATTCTCCACTAAAACAGCATCAATAATTTCATCCGTTTGAACATTCAATATGGAGCATGTTTGTAATTCAACGTAACCAACGATTTTCTCTTTTTGTTTGAATAACGTTTTATTCAACCACTCACTTATTGCGTAAATTCCTTCCCCTGTTTGTGATGAGAACTTGAACAAATCACATGTGCATTTTGTTCGATCTAAATTAATTATATCTAGACCATCAAAAATTTCTGTTAAAGAGCACGAATCAAGTAGATCTGCTTTTGATGCTAAAACTAGTAATTTTATTGGGAAATTTTTACTCACCAATTCAAAAAGCAATTTGCGGTTTAAATTAAAATTATCCTTATCTATAGAATCTACAAAAAAGAATAATGCATCAGCACCCATTATGGAACGTTTCCAAAGAGCTTTATTTTGAGGAATATAATCTTTCAATTCCCAAGAGATCAGTGATAGATTTCTCAATGTTTGATATTGTATATCTGGTTCATTAGTCACTGTTGTATACATCGATTCTTCAAATTGAGCAATTTTTTTGATAAATGAACTTTTTCCGGAATTGTTAAGACCTATAATAGCAAGAGAGACCTTTTTTTTTGAACGTGAGATGATATCTTTTATCGCCGACATTCTATCATTTCCGGTAGCAATTTATCATTATTTGAAGGGTTAATTTCATAAAAATAAAATTTCTGAAGAGGGAAATTATCCCTCTAAATTAAAAATAACAAATTTAGCCTTGTGATTCATCGCTCATAAATTTCTTTAATCGAGCAAGTTCTCTAAGCATTTCCATTCTTAAACCACTTATACTTTGACCGTCGCCTTCTGCGGGGGGTGGTGGTGCACTTGTACTTGGTGCTGTTGGTGTGGATTGTGGAACGGGAGGGGGTGCCATATTAGAAGTGGTTGGTGGTGCAACTGTTGGTGCTTTTGTTGGTGCCCTAGGTGGTAATGGTGGGGTTGATATTGTTGGTGGGGCAACACTTGGTGGTACGATTGTTGAAGGTTTAGTTGTTGGAGGTCCAACTGTTGGTATTCTTGGAGGTGTTGGAATTGGTGAAGCAGGTTTTGATGGTGGAGTACCCAAACTTGGTGGGCCACTTGATGGAACCGATGGAGGCATTGGCACTCCAGATCTTGGAGGTCCAGATGTTGGTGGTCTTGGGATAGGTGGGGCTGCGGATGGAATTCCAGGAGTACTTGATGGTGGGGGTGAAGGAATGGAACCAGATATTGGTTGGCTTGGCATAACTTCTCCACTTATGCGATCCTTGCTTTGTTCTAAGCTATCAGCTAAATGTTGATAATCTTGAGCACCAGATCGTCTTTTTGTATCAGCATCAATTTTTGCAATTCGTGCTTGATATCTACTAATTAATGAATCATGAACTTTGGAACTTATTCTTTTTCGTTTTCGGGCATCTTTCACTGCTGAAAGTGCTGTACTGGCAGCAACTCTTTCAATTGATAAAATGGCCATAACTTCTTTAGGGTTGGCATTTGCAGCAGCACTGTCTGACATTGGATCTGATTCGGCCAAAGCAGCTAAAGCTGATACATCGACACCCTTCTTCTTTTTGTTAGCGGTTACTACCCAAACAATTACAATGATTAGTACTATTACTAACCAGATTAACGAGAGAAATATGACTGTTGTCCAAAACACGTTGAGAGATGAAAAAATACCTTCAATAAAATCTTCTATTGCCAATTTTTTAGCCCCTTGATTATACTTTTTTCAGTTTATATTTGATTAATTTATCGAGTACAAGTTCTGATAAGCTATATTTTCTTAAGCTTATGCAGTCTTATAAGACCTTTGTTATGTAAATAACTGAGGTCTACTTCCTATCGAAAGTTATTTGTTTTTCTTTATTATTATTACGCTTATGGCATTTTATTGCTCAAATGTCGGAAAACCATAAACGTTAATTTTTATCTTGAAAGCTATTCTTTCTGTATAATAATTTCATCTTTTAGCATTTTTAATCTTGCGTTATGAATATGAAACGATTTTATTATGTAAAAATACATTATTGTAAAAAAATTATTTCTTTGGATTCTTTGCGGGAAACCTAATTGAGTTTCGGGTCATTTTCTCTTTAATGCAAGCAAATAAATCAATGTTCAGAGAGGAAGCCAAGCTTATTGAATAGATCATTACATCAGCAATTTCATCTCTTACCTTCGCCATAAGATCTTCGTCAACCATTACTTCATTACTTGTTGGATTGTCCCATTGGAACAGCTCCATAAGTTCACTTGATTCAATTGCAATCGACATAGCAAGATTTTTTGGATTATGGTATTCTCTCCAATCTCGTTCTTCAACGAATTTATCCATCAGTTCTTTCAGAGTATTAAACTGATTAACAGAAGCTTTTTGAGTCATTGTATTCCACATCAAGATACAAAGACTAAAGAAATGATAAGAATTACTGCGCATTTGTAGTAATGAAAACGGTGATAAGAAATGCCTGAAGAACAGAAACAACTCGCAGAAAGATTTGGTTATTTAGAGGAAACCATAGAACGATTTGTCATGTTGTTTGGGTTAGATGAAACAAAAGAGATGTTACTGGCATATCAGAAATCCCCTCAACCAACAATAAGAGTTAATACTCTAAAAATTTCACCTTTTGAATTAAAGAAAAGATTAGAACTGAAAGGATTTTCATTAACTCAATCACAATGGTACAAAGAAGGATTTCATGTAAAGTTAGAACCGATATCGCTTGGAGCAACAACTGAATATTTGTGTGGTTTTTATTTTATTCAATCCGCTGCTTCTTGGTTGCCTCCTTTACTTTTGGATCCACAACCGAACCAATTCATAATTGATATAGCAGCTGCACCTGGTGGAAAAACGACACATATTGCTCAGCTAATGAATAATACAGGAGTTATGCTTTGCTATGATGTCTCTCGAGATAGAATGAAAAGTCTAAGATCAAACCTGAATAGATGTGGAGTTATGAATGCTATTTGTATTCGATCAGATGCAAGAAAATTGAGACGTTTACAACTTAAAGCAGATAAAATATTATTAGATGCACCGTGTACAGGTGAAGGTTTGATGGCTGTTGATCCTTCACGAAAAACATCTAAGAATAAAGAAGATATTTTAAGATTACAGAAACTACAAAAAGTGCTTATTGAAATAGGAATTTCATCATTGAGGAAAGGTGGAGAATTAGTCTATTCCACATGCTCAACTGCACCTGAAGAAAATGAAGATGTGATTCAAGGAGCTTTAGATAAATTTCCGATCAAAATAATGGAACATAAATTCAAAGAATTTCCACCGGGCCTAACAAAAGCTTTTGGAAAAGAATATTCGCCGGAAATGAGAAATGCAATAAGACTTTATCCACATAAAAACAATACAGAAGGATTCTTTGTGTGTAAGCTAATGTTGGAGGAGGAATTATAGAATGAGTATAGTTTTTAGAAAACTTCACGAAGAAGAAAAAAATGATTTAAAAGAAGCATTAACCTTCTGGATACAAGCTGATAAAGTAAATGAGATTTTAAAGAGCTATAAATTCTTCATTGGAGAAGGTCGGTGGAAAGAGCTATTCATTTCAAACAATAAGGTTAAAGGATTGCTTGATAAGAATCCTGAGATATCTCCATATTCCATCGGATTAGGTTTTGGTGAATATAGAAAGGATTATGGTTTAATCTTAAGTTTAAGTGGAGCAAGTTTAATAACTAAGTATTCGACTCGATCTATCAAAGTAAATGAAAAAGCAGAAAGTCTCTTTTTGTATCGAAGGAATATCCTTTGTCAATCTATTCTTGAGATTAATAATGACTTGGAAATTGATGAGAAGGTGTTAGTGGTAAACGAACACAACGATTTTTTGGGTATCGGTCAACTAAAGATATCACCACAAAGTGTATTCTTAGAAAAATATTGGCAACAATTAGCCATTAAAAATTTAATGGATTTGGGTTGGTATTTAAGAAAAGGAAAATAAGAAAACCGAGATGGTTAATATTTCAACCATCATTGAGGTTTATCTTGAAAAGTAAATTTATCAACAAAAATAATTTCTTTCCTATCAGGATAACTTGCATTTATATCGTTAGCAATTCTCAATTTTCGTAATTGAATATAGATGTCTTTTGTAGCAATGTCTTCGGGAATGGTTATAGTAACAGACACTTTATCATCTTTAATGGTAAATTTGCTAAGATCGACACCAGGCATACGATAATTGATTAGTGCCTCTATTTGCTTTTTAATTCCATTTATCTTTTCTTTGATGTTTATTTCGTAAATTATAGTTTGACCAACTAACGGATGATTAAAGTCCACTCGAACTCGGCCACCTAAAACGGAGATAACAAGACCATTTTGATTTCCCCAAGTGATCTGTCGTCCAACTTCTGGAATTATATTTTTAGCTACAAGTTCCTTTCTGCCTAAAAGCTTAATTTTTGTAGGATCTCGAAAACCAAATGTTTCATCGGGAGGAATTTGAACTTTAAATTTAGTTCCGACTTCTTTTCCAATTACTGTTTCATTTAAACGTTTCAAGAACATTTCTTCATTACCAACAACCATTAAACGAGGGCTATAGCTGCTTTTCTCATCATAGATATTAGCTTGTTTTGCCTTCTTTTCTTCAGTTGCTTCGATTACTTGTCCTGTTCCTTTAACAGTTAATACATATGATATTCGTATGAAATCGCCATTTTTTACTTTAACCAATTATACCACCGAGTATAGTCAATTTTAAACATTAACTATCAGTATTGACGGTGTGAAAATTGTATTCAAAAGACTTTTGTTAAATCACAAATATAACCAGCAATTAACATGAAAATTGTTGATATTTATCGTTTTGAATTAATCAATCGATGTCAGAGTTAAATTCACGAAAGTGTTATAGTTTCGACTATAAGTTACAGTTGATTTTGCGCCAAAGTCATTCATTAAAATATCAAATATCGCTTCATTTATTGGTCCTAATCCAACCGCTGTTTTTGATCCAGGAGCAATTTGAGTTTTACCAGCATCACGTATTAAGGTACAATTAACATTCATTTTTTGAGCTTTGGAATAAATTCCAACGAGATTTTCTTCTCCACGAACCGTCCAGATCTCAATTGGATGCTCATCAAAATCCCACTGGGTATTTGTTTGTGGAATCAAACTTACAACTGCATGAGCTGCTTGAGCAGAAAATTTACCTTTACCCATGTGAATGTCTTTTCGTAAAACAACACCTAGCATTTTATTGGATAATTGCTCTAACCTCTTAGTTTTTACTGCGAGAACTTTATTACTTTGCCAATAAGATTCGATACTATTTTTCCCCCACCAACCCTTCAATTGTTTTCTTTGAATTAATTTAGGTTTGTAGAAAGGCACTTGTCCTGTTGAAAGTATAAAACCTTCTGAATTCTCCCCACGAATCTGTAGCAATAATTCACCTTGAAATTCTTTCTCCATTTTTTGTAAAACACGACGAATAGCAATATCGTGTAAATGAGCATCATCTGTTTCTTGAATAGAATAATCAAAACCAGAATTAACATTTGTTTCTTGATTATCGTAGATATCTCTAGCTGTGTGCAGTAACCACTCCAATATTTCAGGATTATCTTCGAAGAATTTTTGATAACTATTTTCGAAATGGTTCAGCGCTTCCTCTTGAGATAATAATTCATCTTCATAGAGATGAGCTATCTTCCAATTGCCTTCGTCGAATTTATCAAGTAATTCTTTGCGTTTTTGTCTTTTCTGTTTACCAGCAAAGCCTGGACGTCCTAGTATAGCCCAATCATCAATTATTTTCAAGATATGCGACACAGATAATTTCCTCTAAGTTTCTCTCAATGTATTGTTATTAAAAGTTTGATGTCAATTATTATTGTTTTTACAAAACAAAATTGATTATATTTTCAAAATCAAGTACTTAATAAGAAAGATACCAAAATAGAATTTAAAAGATTAAATTGTTGGTGGGTGTCTTTGTAGCTCTTGCTCTTTAGACATTACTTTCAATCGATCTTTTGAATATTTTACGTTAATATTTCCATCATCGCGTAGATGGGCGTCTCGAGTACGAACTAAAACTTTTGTTCTAGCTCCCCAATTTATTTTTTTATCTAGTTCTATTTCTATAAAATCTACGGTTATTTTTTCGTATTTATCTCTTACAATACCTAATATCATACCTGCTTTATTGCCATCTTTGTCGAATACTATCTTTGATTTCAAGGTTTCCGGGGTAACTTTACTCATGATACTACCTCGAGTTATTTTCTTGTTGGAATTAAATCCTCTAGTTTTATTTGTTTGTATGTATCATTATAAAAATATGTAATTGTGCAAAAAAGAAAAAAATGGTTAAAAGAACCCAAATGCAACTAGGAAGAGCAATATCAATGATGATGTTATTAGATTAGATAGTGCGGCAGTAATTGGCACAGCCATATTGTCAGGATCAAGTCCTCTTTTATAGACGAATATTATGATTAGGAATACCAAGAATTGAACTAGTAAATAGCCAAAGACATTGATCAGTAAAGAGATACCAATTACCGCACCAATATTCGCATAATCACCTACAATTATTGATCCGAACAACCCATAAAACAAGTGCAGAACAAAACCGGCTATTCCTACACCAATTAAGTTCGTCCAAAGATCTTTGTCTTTTAAGGCATTAATTTTTGGTTCGATAGTTCCCATAGCAAGATTTGTTGAGGTGGTATTAGCAACAATAGTTACTTCATCGCCCAGAGTATCAATTAAAGCAGGATAAATAAGGAATAATCCTCGTAGTTTTGTTAATGCAACATCAGCACTACTTAAAATCCCACCAGTGAGCGAGTTAATTGTAAGAGTGACAGATTGAACAGGAACAGCTTGTTTAATGATTTTCCAATAATCTTTTTTCTTAGCATTTTTACCAATAATGAAACCCATGAATCCTAAATAACAAAATACACCAATAAATGCAAAATAAACACCAGGAGTTACTTTGTTATACTCACCCGATTCTAAGAACCATTGAGCAGGTTTTAGTAAAGCAATCAAAGCTGCATAGAGAACAGTACTTAGGATGTTATTAACGGTTGACATCGTAGGATAAACATAGATATCAGGGTTGAGACCTTTTTTGAAAATAAAAAAGGCTAAGAGACTCGAAACTTGTGTTGATATCAAAGAGGCAATTGTTAAGGTTAATACAGGAATAACAAAGAATGGCATTGGATTTAAGATTCGAGCAGGTCCTAATGCGATTAAATTAGTAATATATGAAATTACTCCTATCCATAGTGCACTAAAAATCCCTAAAGTAAGTACTGAAGAGACTAAAGTGTAGTAATATGGTGTGTTTTTGAATAATCTAGGTTTAATAGAACCAATGTGTAATCCCGTCCCTAATTTACTAACGAGGACACCAATACCACCATCTGAAGAAAGTAAGGGAGGATAAAGTAGGATAATGAATGATGCAGCATTGACATTGGCAGATGCGTAATTCATGAAAGTAAAAGTACCAATACTTCCAGCACCTAAACCCAATAGATCAAAGAGCAATGCAATAAATGAAGATACAACGATAAGGAAAATGATTCTTAGCACAGTTGGTTTCTTGAACCATGCTTTAGCTACCGTAAACCAATCATTGATTTTCTTTGGCCAATCTTTGATTGTATTGAATAAATCATCGATGGTTGCACGGGCTATTTAATTCCACTCCTCTTATTTACATTAGTTGATTTTATGCATATATATAATAGAAATCTCCTAGCGAGCTAGGGAAACTATCTCCTTCTAAACGTTTGATGCGGTTATTGTGGTCATTTTTCGTAAAAAACAGTGAATTTGTTTCGAAAAATGTTTTCTGAACCATTACTGTTAAATTACGAAAATCACTAATCAAACGATTTAGATCTGCATGTAAATGTATGTAAAAGTAGTATTTGAATCTTTCAAATCAAATGATATAAAAAAATCAAAAAAATAGTTAAGTTTCTAATAGACCAATTATTTAGCTAAAGAAAACGGTGACAAGCGTAACAGCTGAACACCTTATTAGTGACCGACAAGAGGTAACAACATCGCGAAGGAGAATAAAATAATCAACGATGCAGTTGCTAAATCAGCTAGACAGGCAGTTAATGGTATCGCAAAGTTATCAGGATCAATCTCTCGTTTAAAGGCAAAGATCGATAGGGCAAAGATTAGTGATCCTACAAAAGCATACGCAATTATACTCGCAAGTACAGTTACAATAATAACAATTACAACATGCCATTTCGTTTCCGTTTGTCCCCACGCGATAAACGAACCAACTACACTAAGTAGGGTGGTAATTACCACTCCACCTGCTGCAATACCTGCAAAGGTAGTCCAAACTTTGGGTTTTCTGATTGATTTTAGTGAAGGTTCTGTTATACCCGCTGAGAAATCAGTGATTAGGATATTCGCGGTAATCGCAGTTTGATCTACCACCGTGCCTATTAACGCAGGGAATGCAATCAGTAATTGAGGAAATTCTTCTAGTGCGACTTCACCCTTAGTTAGTGTAAATCCGGTAATTGTTCCAATAATGGCACTAGCAAATACAGCAAAAACTGCTTCTTTCATCATTTTCCTGTATTCATAATCTTTTCGATTCTTAATTATTACATAAATAATACCAGCAATTGCTAATGCAGCGGGGATAATACCAATATATGTTCCAAGCAATTCTCTACCTTGCGCTACAGCTAAGATTGTTTGATCATTAACGATAATTTCATTACTACTCCAAGGTCTCAATATTGCTAGTGTTCCAGCAAAAATACAAGTAATTAGAATATTATTTACGGTTGACATAACTGGGATAACATAAACATCAGGATTGAGTCCTTTCTTGTAAGTGAAAAATGAAACAGCACTGGTAATTTGTGTTGAAATTAAAGCGGCAATCGACATAACAATTAGTGGGATAACAAAGAATAATGTTGGATTGAGAACTTTAATTCCATCATCAAATATTATAAGATTCATAATATAACAAACAATACCAACAAGAAAAGCATCTAACATTGCAATTGTTAAAGTTGAAGCCACCAAACTTTTGTAGACTTCAGTATTATTTCTAAAAGAGGGTTTAACAGTACCTAAATGCAAACCTGTTCCTAATTTACCAGCAAGAACAGCTATATCACCTCTTGCTGCAAGTAAAGGACCATACATCAAAAGAATCCATTTTATTTGTTGTGTGTTCATGGCAACTCGAGCAATGAGTCCTGAAACGATTCCACCAGAGTCGAAGGCAAGAGCTATAATTGCTTGTACAAACATAGCAAAGAACATACTTACAAGAAGTCTTTTGCCTATCTTCGGAGTGGACATCAATTTCACCGATCATTTCTAAGTTTACAATTGCACATGGATATACACCTAACTTCCTACGTTTTGGATTTGTGTTTTTTAAATTCGACAGCTAAGCTAATTATTTTTTGGTTACTTTTTCTGCAGCTTTGTCTGCAGCTTTTTGTGCGGCTTCTTTCACTTCTTTTTCTACGACCTCCTTTGCAACTTCTTCTGCTGCTTCCTTAGCAGCCTTTGTTGCTACTTTTTTGGCTTCTTTTTCTGCAGCTTCTGTTGCTGCTTCTTCTGCTGCTTTAGTTGCAGCACGTTTATCTGTTCGTTCTACTGCTCTTTCAGCTGATTCTTTAGCTGCCTCTTTTGCGGGACCTTCTGCAGCATCTTTAACGATTTTTTCTGGTTTTTCAACAGTCACCGTTTCTTTGATAGCATTAGTAGCAGCTTTCTTTGCAGCTCGCTCTGTATCAGACCTTACTGTTTCTTTAACTACAGATTCAATTTCCTCTGCTGCTTTCTTAGATGCAGCTCTCTTTGCTTTCTTCATAACTACATCGGATTTCTCTTCAACTTCTTCCTCTGCAGCTTCTTTAGCAGCTTGTTCTACCTTTTTCTTAGCTTCTTCAGCAGATTTCTTAGCGGCTGTTTCTACAGCGTCTTTCAAGGCTTTCTCTTGCTTCTCGTCAAGATCAGGATGTTCTTCCTTCACTTTTTCAATTGTTTCGCTAACAATTTCAGAAACAACTTTATCAGTAGTTTCTTTGGTTACTTTTTCTGCAGCTTCACTAGCAGCTTCACTAGCAGCTTTCTTAGAAGCTTTTTCAGTTGATTTCTCAGCAGCTTTAGTAGCTAATTCTTCTGCAACTTTTTTAGTGGCTTTTTTAGCAGCTTTTTCTGATGCTTCTTCTGAAACTTTATCAACAACTTCTTCGACAACTTTTTCTGCTGCTTTCTTAGTAGCTTCGATTTCTGCTTCTTTTTCGACAACAGCTTCTTCTTCTCGTTGTTGAAATGCCGTACAAGCGTTTTTTAATCCGGTGAAAACGATAGTATCCCCAACACGGATTTTAGTTCTTCTTCTTGGTTTAAAGAAGTGACCTGCAGCACGTTTCAAAGCTAAAACTCGAATACCGAATTCATCAAGATAATTACCAGATGGTATAGTTTTACCAACGATTACAGATGCTTTTTCTACAGTTTGCTCGAAAATGCTTTCATCAGATTCGCCAATAACTAATTCTATTATTGGATGAGAAGGAATTCCCTCTAATACTATCTTAGCAATTTGATTTGCAGCATCGGAAATATCTTCGGTTGCTTCAATTATCCTCAGTAAACCTTGTAGTGATGAAATATCTTCAGTGGAAGTTTTAGTTAATTTAAGCACAGCGAGTTCTGCTTTATTTCTAATTGTGTTAACTCTTTTCTCCATGTTGGAAACTAATTGTGCTAATTCTTTACTATTGTAAAGAACCGCACCATAAGCAATATCGACCATTACTTCGCTGGCATCTTTCAGTCCAATTAGATAATCTACAATATTGTCTGTTAAAACTTCTATCTCTCCTTGATCTATATCATCATCATCATCAACCGGACTAATTTCTTCAGTGGTTCCACCAATTAACATTTTAAGTAAACTTATTCCAGAATTTGATCCACTAGCAATAATAGAATCACCAGCTTCCAATTGCATCTCATCATCTGGTTTGATAAGCCATTTTCTGTCTTTACGGACAGCAAAGATGGAGACGGAATAATTCATTTTTTCAACGATTTCTCGTATGGAATAACCTTTCAAAATAGATTCTTCAGAGATCTTACCCCTTGCGAGATTCTGAGATGTTTTTTGAGCTAGTTCTTTAATCGTAGGATGTACTGTAAATCCTTTGGTTAAAACGTTTGCAATGTCCACGGCACAATTGGCTATATCAGTGCTGGCGTTTCCTAAAACAACTAATGGTAATGTTGCTTCAGCAGCTCGCCCATCACGAACAGTGAGTTGTAACGACATTGTTAGTAGATATTCTAAGTGTACGATTGAATCTCTAAGCTCTTTGACCTCATCTGCCAGAGCTTTATCTTCAAAAAGAATAGCACTATAAGCTAAGTCGACCATAATACTACACAAATCTTTGATCTGTTTTAATGCGTCTTTTGCAGATATAGGTTCATAAACTACTTTTGTCATTTTTCAACATCCATAAGAAATACTTTAGTTGAAAATGAGGATAGCTACAATATTAGTTTTTCTTTAGAACGAAAATTAAAGAAAAAGAGAGAAAAGATGGTTTAAAGCAAGAATGGGATAATCGCTTTCCGTTTTTCTGGATACTCTTCGAATTCTTCCTTATACCATTTATGATGTGACAATGCTCTTGGAAATAAATTGGCAAATGTCCAAATAACAAATGTTAATCCTGCTAACGACCAAGTGAGTAAAGCCCAACCTATCCATTCCATTATTTCGCCTAAATAATTTGGACATGAAATCTTTTCATATAAGAAACCATTAGGAATCTTATAGCCACCACCATTAGATTCTTTTCTAAGACTTCTTAGCATAACATCAGATCTCTTATTGATATAGTAACCAAGTACGAAAAACAATACACCGATGATGAATTGTGGGGAATACAGCCAGCTTGTTGTATATTCAGTTGCAGCTGTTGTTATCGGGAATAAGAATTGATTTCTAAATGCAGGATCAGAGAGAGTGAAAATCCATCTGCCTTGAATATAAACATTTGAGATGTTGAAAAGAATACCCATAATTACAACTGTTAAAGGCATCTTTTTTCCATTTCTAATTTGTAATGGGTAGATAAAAACACGATGACCATAATGTAATGTCCAAACGAATAAAAATGCTAAATGAGTCCAATGAACTCCTCCATTAACTTGCCACTTATCGCTGATAAAGAAAAGAGCGACCATTACTCCGATAGTTGGAAATTCCATTAAAAACCAACCCCAATGAGTCTTTATTTTTGGTCCCCACCTTTCATTTGGGTGTCTACCATATCCTACAGTTATAAAGAATAAAATAATGAAAATAAGAACCGCTATACCTATTGTAATTAGCATTAAGATACTGAAAAACATAGGTTCATTCGGAAAGATATCATTTAACATAGTTGGAAACGACCTTTACAGGTAGCAAGATAGGTGGAATCGAGAATTTATGCCATTTAATATTTTATACTCGATTAATAGGATGAGCCTATTGAATTATCTTGACTATCTCTTCGGATATCCAACACATTAACCATTTTAAATATTTCTCTCCTATATCTGGTTCTTAAATAAAAACTTAATATTCGCAAAAGATACTATATACCTAGGTTCATCCAAACCTTAAGCTTTACAGAGATAAGGGGAATTCCTTTCCATGATGTAAAAAGAGTCATGGGTGAACCTACAACTTAGGTCTTTTGTTCTTCTTTTGCTTTCTTAGCTCGTTCGATATTAGCATCAATGATGGTTTTTGCATTAGGATTAATTTCGAAACCAAGATATTGTCTATCCATTTTAATGCTAGCTACAGCAGTAGTTCCATTTCCCATAAACGGATCGAGAACTAAATCACCCTCTTTGCTACTATATGCCATGAGTTTCTCAACAAGTTCATCTGGTAACTTTGTGGAATTCTTTTGCTCCCCTGGTCGATATTCTCGTTTGATATTCCAAACATCTTCAGGATAATGATCAACTTTGTTGAAATAATATTTCTTCTTATTTTTTATCAAGAACAAAATGTGATAGTGACTAGTTACATACTTTCTCTTTGTAAAGACCCCAAATTGGTATTTCCAAATGATATGGTTTTGTGTTATGAATCCTGCTTCATCAATTGCTATGAGGATATCTTTCAAATTCGTCCATCCAGATACAATGTAAGCACTACCAGTATCCTTCAGAACGGGATAAAGTGCTTTAATCCACGCACGAGAGAATTCCAAGTAATTTTCTTGTTCTATTTCTTCATACCCAGAAACAACAAACTCACTTTTTCTATTGTATTGTGTACCTTTCCCATCAAATTTTATACCAAATGGAGGATCAGCAATGATCAAATCGATAGAATCGTCTTTGATTCGGGTCGGTAAGTTTGCTATACAATCTTCATAGTAGATGACATTTGTTGTCATAGTGATCAAATCTTATTTCTTTGCTTCTTCACTATTACGTGAATACTTACGTTTATCTCTCTAGCTCGAGCTATTTATGGTTACTAACTAATCTATGGTATTAAAAATATTCACTAAACGAGAATTACAGATAATCCTATATTTAGTGACTAACCGGGTCAATATACGATCAGAGAAGATTCGGTTTATAATGTAAACAACAAACCATTTGTTTACGAAATAAGTTAGATTGCCGTAACTTATAATCATCATTAACGTTGTCGAGGATAAGGTATTTTGACAGCTGAGGACTTACGTGAACATATTACCATTAAAGGTGCTAGACAGCACAATCTCAAAAATATTGATCTAGAGATACCTAGGGATAAATTAGTGGTACTTACAGGAGTATCTGGTTCTGGTAAATCATCACTTGCTTTTGATACTATCTTTGCTGAGGGGCAAAGAAGGTACATTGAATCTTTATCGGCTTATGCTAGACAATTTATGGCTCAAATGAGTAAACCAGATGTTGATTCAATAGAAGGATTATCACCGACAGTTTCAATCAGTCAAAAAACAACAAGTTACAACCCAAGAAGTACTGTTGGCACTGTTACAGAAATTTATGATTTCTTGCGAGTTCTTTATGCTCGAGTAGGGATTCCCCATTGCCCCAACTGTCATGTTGAAGTTAAAGCTCAAACTATAAGTAATATCACTGATCAAATCATAGAAACTTATCAAGATCAAGAAATTATGATATTAGCTCCGATTATTCGAGATAGAAAAGGTGAATATCGAAAAGAATTGAATGGATTACTAGAAGGTGGATACACTCGAGTTAGAATTGATAATGAAGTCAAAAGACTTGATGAATTACCAAAAGAAGAATTAAAACTCTCGAGATATTATCGCCATACAATTGAAGTTATTGTTGATCGTTTAGTCGCCTCAAAAGATGAGGAAGGTCGATTAGTTGAAGCATTAGAACATGCAACAAATGTAGCTGATGGGCTTGTGACAGTTAGTCCATTAGATGCCACCGCTACAAGTAGAAAATTAACCGATAAAAGTAACGAAGAGAGTATAAGTGAAACATTGTTTTCTATTCACTTAGCTTGTCCAACATGTGGAATAAGTTTACCACAATTAGAACCCAGGAACTTTTCATTTAACTCAGTACACGGCGCTTGTATGAAATGTAAAGGATTAGGGACAACAATAGAATTTGACCCAGACTTGTTGGTTAATGATAAGAATCTTTCATTAGCAGAAGGAGCGTTAGCAGATTATGATCTTAACACGAAGAGATTTCGAGTCTCTAATATGAGAATAAATCACATAGAAGCGATCGCTAATAATCTCGGTTTCACGATAAATACGCCATTAAAAGACTTAACAGAGCAGCAATGGAATGATTTCTTTTATGGTCCCAAAAAGGAAATAACAATAGAATATGATTTCTCGTGGGAAAACAAACAAAGAAATGGAAGGGGACAAGGAAGAGCCAGAATGAAATTCAATGGACTTCTTGCCCGGATGAAATTGCGTTATGAAAAAACATCCTCACAGTACATTAGAG
>RCNB010000975.1_pt1 | contig 18379 bp, 11 predicted proteins | sample 2041321 | NCBI WGS metagenome assembly RCNB01 (sample SAMN09708232, study PRJNA481090) | Marine sediment metagenome, whole genome shotgun sequencing project. | reverse complement strand
CAGCATAGTTAATGTTTGCTTCTTCATCAAAACGTGCTCTGAGTTCTATTGATACTGTTACTTTTTTACCGTTTTTAGCGGCATTGATTAATGAACTCGCTACATGCGAAATCTGGGCTAATCTGTAAATGGTGATTTTAATCGTTTTCACCTTTGGATCTAAAGCTGCTTCCCTCAAAAATTTAACGATATAGGAAAAGGTATGGTAAGGTGTATAAATTAAGTAGTCTTTCTTCGCTATAGTTTTAAAAATACTATCTTCTAAACTAAGACCTTTTACTGGTAATGGTTTTATTTTGTCGTAAAGTAAATCTGTTCTTCCTAAACTCGGAAAACTCATATAATCTCTTCGATTATGATAACGCCCTCCTGGAATAATACTTTCCTTTTTATATATAGACATACGCTCTAAAAGAAAATTTAAAGTCGTAGTATCAATACTCTTGTCATATACGAAACGAACGGGATCTCCACTTTGTCTATCCTTGACACTTTCAGATAATTTATCAATAAAACTTTTACTCAAATCACTATCAAAATCTAACTCACCATCTCTTGTGATTTTAATCATGTGAGCACTAATAACATCGTAATTAAAAATATTAAAAATATCGTTTAAACAATATCTTAATATATCATCGATCATTATAATGTAATTGTTGTCCTCCTTACTAGGAAGCACAACAAAACGATCCATTGCAGACGATATTTCAATCAAAGCCACTTCATCTTTACCTTGAGGACAAGACATTTTTACGGTTAAATACGCAGAAATATCTTTTAGTTCGGGTAAAGCGATGTCTTCATTTAACATAATTATCACTAGTGCTGGACTAATTTCTTGGTAAAAATAATTTTTGATGAATTCATGTTGATCTTCGTCAATCTCTGTTTCGTTTATCACATGAATATTCTCATTTTCGAGCTCTATATTAATGGCATCAAGAATTTCTAAACTCTCGGTTTGTTGCTCTATGACAATTTGAGTTATCTCCTCTAAAAGGTCCCCTGCTTTTATTCCACCTAACTCACTCTTACCACCCTTACCTGCTTCATAAATTCGCTTTATTGTGGCATATCTAACCTTAAAAAATTCATCAAGGTTATTTGAAAATATACCTAAAAACCTCAAACGTTCTATTAAAGGAACATCTTTATCACCTGCCTCTTGAAGTACACGTGCATTAAATTGCAACCAACTTAGCTCTCTATTTATATATATGTATTTGTCTTTTGTCATTCTTTTAATTCCTTGGGAATAAGTATTAGTTCTGTTTGTCCGCTTTTTATGTCTTTCCAACTATCCACGTCAAAGTTGATTTTCACCAATCCACTTGTAGGAAGATTATCGATAAAAATACTGCCAAAAATATTAGAAATAGAGGTAAAAGCATGGTTGTGTCCAAAAATCATAATATCACTATAAGAATCAGGTAAATTTTTGATGAAATTAATAACACTTTCACCACCGAAATCATATAAATCCTCTTCAACTCTAATTGAGGTTTCTGCTAAATTTAAAGCTTTAATAAAGATCTTACAGGTATTATACGCTCTTTTAGCGGGACTCGAAAAAATAATTGCAGGTGCTACATTCTGTTTAATAAATTGATTAGCAACTAATTTTGCGTCGTTCTTACCTCTTGATTTTAAGGGTCTTTCTCTATCTGAAAGGTCATATTCCCATGATGATTTCCCATGCCTAACAAGTACGATTGTTCTCATAACCTATCGATTAAATACATTTTTTTACGATAAAACGTTGCATATTTCCGTTTTAACGATTAAATTGCCCCTTTTAACTCTAATATTTGTCTATGACTTTAGTTATAAGTTAATTTGCTGGTAAAATTAATGTAAATGACCCCAAATTAAAAATATATTAATCCATTATATGTTTCATTTACAGTAATAAAACTTCCCTCTATTTTAAGCAAAAAACAAATAATAATGTTGTTAAAGACTAAATTAGTTTATATACTTTAGGTTATACTTGAAGTTATACGCTGTTTATTTTATTTAACTACATCGTAGACATTACAAGTTATTATGTACAGTATGAGAAACAAATACAATTGTATTTCGGTCGTAAGTATAACAAAAGCTATTTTTATAGCACTTTTAGTTATTTTACCAAATCTACTATCTGCTCAGCAATCACCTTCTATACAGACAGGTGTGACGTTTCAGTGGTCAGACACGCAAGCAAACCTTAACCAGCCTGCTACTATAGAGTCTGTTACCATAGGTAGTATTATTTATAATACGTTTGTTGTACCAACCAGTTATGAGATGACCCGCGTAGGTCCTAGTGGTGATGCTCCAAATAGAATAATGGAAAATGGTGCGTTTGTAGGGGGCAATAGTGGTGAGGTCAACTGGGATACTAATGCAATAAGTGCTTTTCAAGATAAAAATCTAAACCACTATTTTACTGCGATTCCAAATGGAAGAGATATTTGTGGTGACTTTAATGCAGCTTCAACGACTGATGCTCAAAAACAAACTATTTTTTATAGCCCTGCAATACCATCTAATCAAGACGGTGTTTTAGCCGTTACAGAAAGAGGTGGTAATAATTGCTTTTATATTGAAGTTTGGGGAATTCCTGTAGGAGGAGGCTTAGAACAAAAATTAGGTCAAACTTTTGTAAGAAATAGCGGAGACTATCGTAATTGTACATTCGGACCACCAGTAAGCGGTTCAGATTATTGGAGATCTGGTCGTTGTAATGAAAATAACCAAACGGTTGGTATAGGCTTGTTCTTTTTAAATGATATTGCTCCAACAGGATCAAAAATCACAAAAATTGAGTTTGTAGGAGCAACAACCGATCATGGTGATGGTAAATTCTTTTTACTTCAGAAATATGCTGTTAACCAACAAAATACGAGTTGTATAGATAGTAGTTTTAGCGGTGATTTAAACATTGGTAATAATTTACCTGAAAATTCAACATACACCTTAATATCTGACCCAGTACCTGCTGGACAGTCTTTTTCTTTTGATGCTAATGGCTTATATAGCTACGAACCAAGTATTGGTTTTACGGGTGATGTAACATTTGAATATCAAGTATGTTTACCAGCACCAAATACTACAGTCTGTGATATCGCCACGTCAATTATAAGCATTGTCAACTTACCTCCAGTACCACAAGCTTCTATAAGTTGTGAGTCTAACACTGATAATTTTACAATTTCTATAACAAGCCCACTAGGTCCTGAATATGAATATGCCTTGAATAATGGAACTTATCAAAGTTCGCCAGATTTTGATAATTTATCAGAAGGCTCGTACACTGTATCTATAATGAGTACTTTTACTACTTGTGAAAACATAAACACAATTCCTTTTGTCTTAAATAACTTAGAGCTTTCTGGAATTGTAACCGATGTTTTATGTAAACTAGATGATACTGGTGCAATAGATATTTCGGCTTCAGGTGGTTCTCCTCCATATACTTATTCTTGGAGCAACTCATCAACTTCGCAAGATTTATCCGGAATTTTGGGAGGAACATATACCGTAGTGGTTACAGATCAAAATGGATGTACAATAACAGAAGAATTTATCGTTAGTGAACCTTCAGAATCCTTAACGTCGGTAATTGCAACGGAAAATATTCTATGTAATGCAGATAATACTGGTGCAATTGATTTAACAATTAGTGGAGGTACTGCTCCATATATAGTGCTTTGGAATAATGGATTGACCACTGAAGACTTATCTGATCTAGTTGCAGGAGATTATAGCGTAACCATTACGGATGCCAATGGCTGTATTTCGAATAATCAAACGACCATCGTCCAACCAAATAGCGCTTTAATTGCTGAAGTAACGGACTTTACCAATGTAGATTGTAACGGAAGTTCAAATGGTACTCTAACTGTTCAAGGTTCTGGTGGCACACCATCATACAGTTATTCTATAAACGCTGGTATTACAAGTCAAACTAACGGATTGTTTGAAAATCTAACAGCAGGAATATATACTATTCTTGTTACTGATTTTAATAATTGTACAGCTACAGTAAACGCAACAATTACCCAACCAACTGCATTAGGAGTGTCTATTACAAATGTAAATAATGTGGATTGTTCGGGTGAAGCAACAGGTGATATTACTATTGCCGTTACTGGAGGAATAGAGCCCTTCTCATACTCTTGGAATAATTCTGCAGTAAGTCAAAATTTAACAGATGTTATCGCTGGAATATATTCAGTTATAGTCACTGATGCCAATGGGTGTTCAGTTTCAGCAAATGCGACAATATCAGAACCCTCTAGCCCTTTAAATATTAGTATTAGTAAAGTTGATGCAAATACTGCTCAAGGCTGTATTAATGGAGAAGCCACTGCCGATGTTTCTGGAGGTACAGCTCCTTATACTTATCAATGGAGTGCTTCTGCAAATAATCAAACCAATTCTAACGCTGCTAATCTTCCTGTTGGAACGCATTCTGTTACTGTTACGGATGCAAATGGATGCCAACTCACACAAAATATTGTTATTGATTGTATTAATACATGCGATGCGATAATAACAATAGGAACAATCACAAATGTATTATGTGTTGGAGACACTACAGGCACAGGTACAGTTACCGCAAACTCTGATGATAATCCAAGTGCTACTTTCACATTTACCTGGAGTAACGGTCAAGTAGATTCTGGTGTTACCACGAGTACTTTAACTAATGTTACAGCTGGTACTTATGTTGTTAGTGTAACTATCGACGGTACCCTTTGTCCACCCGTTGAAGAAACAATTTCAATAACAGAGCCCAATGATGTCTTAAATGTAACTGTAACATCTACAGATGAACTAGGTCCAAATACTAATGACGGAACTGCTAGTGCAAATGCAACAGGCGGCATAGAACCTTATACTTACCTCTGGTCACCAGGTGGAGAAACGACACAAAATATTTCTGGCTTGTCCTCTGGCACATATACTGTTACTGTAACAGATGCAAACGGATGTACAGATACCGCAACAATAATCGTTAATACCGGTACCTGTAATAACTTATCAATTTCTGGTACTTCGACTGAAGTCGTATGTAATGGAGAAAGCAATGGGACAGTAACAGCAATTGTTTCTAATGGAGTTGGCCCTTTTACTTATGCTTGGGATACCTTACCAAACACAACTTCGAGTATTTCGGGATTACCTGCTGGTAGCTATACAGTGACCGTTACAGATCAAACAACATTATGCACGCAGAGTACAACCATTGTAGTAAACGAACCTAACGCCTTAAGCTCTGGTATTGTGGTCACAAATATTTTGTGTAATGGAGACAATACAGGATCTGTAGATTTGACAGTAAATGGAGGAACATCTCCTTATACATATTTATGGAATACAGGCGCAAGTACTGAAGATATTATAAATGTTGCTGCTGGAACATATTCAGTTACTATAACCGATGCAAACGGCTGTACAACTACAAATCAAGCCGATGTACTGGAACCAATTGATAGCGTTTCAGGATCTATAACTCAAATCACGAATGTTGAATGTTTAGGTGAAAGTACAGGTCGTATTTCTGTACTAGGTTCTGGTGGAATTCCACCATATACGTACTCTATAAATAATGGTACAACGACACAAACTAGTGGCTTATTTGAAAACTTAACTGCTGGAAATTATACAATTCTAATTACGGATGCTAATGGATGTACGTTTAACATCAACGGTACACTTGGAACAGATGATGTTGAAAGTCCTGAAATCACAGTACCTGCAACACTACTTATTGAAGGTTGCTCCATTGCAGACATTACTAATGGTAATGCCATATTTGTATATAGCGACACACAATCTAGTGATGTACAATCAATTTTTGCTTCAAATACAGATTATAACGCATCTGATGATTTTAATATTCAGAGTATAACTTATATTGACGTAATAACGTCGACTAATAATTGCCCGATTATAGTATTAAGAACATTTACAGTTACAGATAATTGTAATAATTCTGAATCTGCAACACAAACTATTACAGTACAAGATACTACAGCTCCTTCTATAACACTTCCTTCGAATGTTACTATTGAATGTGCAGAGGATGAAACTAGTGCTAATACAGGTATTGCTGGTGGAATTGATAATTGTAGTTCTGTAAGTATTACTGAAAGTGATAGTGTTACGGCTTCTTGTGGTAATACCAAAACTATTGTAAGAACTTGGACAGTTACTGATGAATGTGGGAACGCAACTTCTGCTGACCAAACAATTACTGTTCAAGATACCACACCGCCAACGATTTCTGCTCCTGACAATATTACGATTGAATGTACAGAGGATGAGTCTAGTGCGAATACGGGTATTGCTACTGGTATTGATACTTGTGGTGATGTGACTATTACTCAAAGTGACGACATTACTTCGTCTTGTGGGAATACAAAAACGATTTTAAGAACTTGGACAGCAACGGATAATTGTGGGAACGCAACTTCTGCTGACCAGACCATAACTGTTCAAGATACAACACCACCAACGATTTCCGTCCCTGCCGATGTTCTGATTGAATGTACAGAAGATGAGTCTAGTGCAAATACTGGTGTCGCTACTGGTATTGATACTTGTGGTGATGTGACTATTACTCAAAGTGACGATGTTACAATAGGTTGTGCAAATACAAAAACGATTATAAGAACTTGGACAGTAACCGACGAATGTGGTAACGCAACTTCTGCTGACCAAACCATAACTGTTCAAGATACCACACCACCTACGATCTCTACTCCTAATGATGTTATTATTGAATGTACAGAAGATGAGTCTAGTGCTAATACGGGGGTCGCTACTGGCACTGATACTTGTGGTACAGTAAGTATTACTCAAAGTGACGATGTTACAATAGGTTGTGGAAATACAAGAATAATACTAAGAACTTGGACAGCTACTGACGACTGTGGTAACACAACTTCTGCTGACCAAATAATTACAGTTCAAGATACAACACCACCAACGATCTTTGTTCCTGCTGATGTTACTATTGAATGTACTGAAGATGAGTCTAGTGCTAATACGGGGCTCGCTACTGGTATTGATACTTGTGGTGATGTGACTATTACACAAAGTGATGACACTACGACTGCTTGTGGAAATACAAAAACGATTATAAGAACATGGACGGTAACTGACAATTGTGGTAACGCAACTTCTGCTGACCAGACCATAACTGTTCAAGATACTACACCACCTGTTGTCGATAATTCAGATATACAAAATATAGATATTGAATGTGGAATTACTCCAGATGGAACATTAGAAGCTTGGATATTAAATAATGCTGGTGCAACTGCTACAGATACATGTGGAAACGTCACCTGGTCAAATGATTTTGGATCAAATACTGATATAGATTGTGCAAATGGTGCTATTACCGTAACATTTACTGCAACTGATGAGTGTAATAATACATCTTCGACAACTGCTACATACTCAATAATTGATACCTTAAATCCTATATTAACAATACCTGAGGATGTAACAATAGAATGCACGGACGATACAACTCCATCTAATACAGGTACAGCTACTGCTACAGATGACTGTACTGAACCAAATGTTTCCTTCTCAGATTCAGAAGTGGTTGCATGCGGAACTACTAAAACTATTACAAGAACTTGGACTGCTACTGATGATTGTGGTAATGCTACTTCTGCTGATCAAATTATTACTGTTCAAGATACCACACCCCCTACATTCACTGTTCCTGCAGATTTAATTGTAGAATGTGATGTTGATGCCACTGACTTAACTATTACTGGAGATGTTACTGATGAAGCTGATAACTGCACCACAGATCTTGAAGCGACTTATTCTGATAGTATGGCTAATGGAAATTGTGCCAACGAATTTGTAATTACGCGTACTTGGACATTAACTGATGATTGTGATAATACGGCAACTTTAGTACAAACTATTACTGTTGTTGATACTACTGCTCCAACATTTGATGTTGATTTACCTTCTGATCAAACTTTAGAATGTGATGCTATTCCATCTACAGATACAATTACAGCAACTGATAATTGTAGTGATGCAACAGTAACTGTTGAAGAATCGACAACTGCAGGTAGTTGCGATAACGAATACACTTTAGTTAGAACATGGACTGCTACTGATGATTGTGGAAATGAAACGATTCATGTCCAAACTATAACAGTTCAAGATACTACAGCGCCATCCTTTAATGAATTATTGCCCGCAGATGTAAATGCTGAATGTGATGCAGTTCCTACTGCTGAAATATTAACAGCAAGTGATAGCTGTGGTACTGCAGATGTAACATTTGAAGAAAACATTACGAATGGTTCTTGTATTGGTGATTATATTATTGAACGTATATGGTCTACAACAGATAGTTGTGGAAATGAAGCAGTTCACACACAAATTATTAACGTTCAAGATACAACGGCACCAACACTAACGACCCCTTTTGACGAAAATATAACTATAGTATGCGAAGACATACCGGCTGTACCAGATTTAATGTTTGAAGATTCTTGCTCTAATGATATAGAGGTCGTGTTTAACGAAGTTTCAACTCAAATTAATGATTTTGATGATTATAACGTCATTAGAACTTGGACGGTGACAGATGATTGTGGTAACGTCGCACAATTTGTTCAAGATATAACCGTAGAAATCAACAATGTTATCGATGCTAATGATGGTAGTCTCTGTGTTCTTGATGCTGAATTCGATTTATTTGATTTATTATCTGGTGATTTTAGCATGGATGGAACTTGGACTGTCGTCTCTGGTAATGCAACCCTAGACGGAAGTTTATTTGACCCTTCTACTGTAGAAGTTGGAGTCTATACTTTCATGTATTCAATTACTGAAGGCCCCTGTCCAGCAGACGTTGAAGTTAACGTTACGGTAGATGATGACTGTGTTGTATTGCCTTGTGGTGCAGATGATGTTGTTACCTCTAAAACGGTGACGGCTAATGGAGACAATTTCAACGAATTCTTTGCTATTACTGGTGTAGAAGAATGTGGTTTTGTTATTGAGTTACAAATATTTAATCGTTGGGGAGCTGAGGTTTACAAATCTAACAACTATCAAAACGATTGGAATGGAGAGGCACGCGGATCTTCAACAGGAAGTTCTGGAAAAGTCCCCTCAGGAACTTACTATTATATAATTAATTTAAAAAATAGTGGATTAGAACCATTTGCTGGTCCTATCTATGTAGCAACTAAATAAACTTAACCGATGAAGTTATCTAAATTTTTAAGTATTGTGATACTTTTATTGAGTGTATCAACGGCCTTTGCACAGCAGTTACCTCAGTTTACACAGTACATGTTTAATACCATTTCTATAAATCCAGCCTACGCTGGTAGTAGAGAAACTTTAAGTGTCGTTGGTTTGCACAGAAGCCAATGGGTTGGATTAGACGGCGGACCTGAAACACAAACATTGTCAGTTCACACTCCCTTAAGGAATGATAAGATTGGTATAGGCCTTTCATTTATTAATGACAGACTAGGATATGAAAATTTCACATACATCTACGGTGACTTTTCATATACAATTCAAACTGGAGAAGACTCAGAATTAGCATTTGGTATTAAAGCTGGTTTTACACATTATAATTTAGATGAAGCACTACTAAATGACCCATCTGTTATTGATGACCCCTTTTTTAATGATGTTTCAAACCGTTGGAGTCCTAATGTAGGAGCTGGTTTATATTGGCATTCTGAACGCTGGTATTTAGGCCTATCAACTCCAAGAATTTTGAATACAGATTATAATAATGGTGGTAATGGAAACATAGACTATGTGGCTCTTGAGCGCATCAGTTACTATTTTACTGGTGGTTATGTTTTTGACTTAAGTGAAACTACAAAGTTAAAACCTTCAGTGTTATTAAAAGCTACTAATGGAGCACCACTTTCTTTTGATATTTCGGCAAACTTTTTGTTTAATGATAAATTTTGGCTTGGTGCTGGTTACAGAATAAACGAATCTGCTGCTGCAATTGGTGGTATTGCTGATTTTCAAGTATCAAAACAATGGAGAATTGGCTACGCATATGAATATCCAATTTCAGATATAAGAGCTTACACTAGTGGTACTCATGAAATATTATTAATGTTTGAAGTCTTTAAAAGTAAACGAATTAAATCGCCAAGATACTTCTAAAATGAAATACATTATGAAGACAAGATTATTAGCAACCCTTATTATTTTAAGCAGTTCGTATTCGTTTGCCCAAACGAAATTGGCGGATAAATTCTTTGATAATTTTGGCTATGTTAAAGCCATAGAATTATATGAAAAAGCAGTTGAAAAAGGTGAAAACAGTGTTCACGTTTTAACAAGGCTAGGAGATGCTTACTATAACAATTCTAATTCAGAAAAAGCAGCTTATTGGTATGGTGAAGCTCTAAAAGAATCTAAAACAATAGATGCTGAGTATATGTATAAGTACATACAATCACTTAGAAGTATTGGTAATTACGAAGAAGCAGATAAACGGTTTAAAGAATTGAGCGCAGCTCAAGAAGGAGACAGCAGACTCAAAGGTTATAATCCGGATGAAGTAGATTTATACGCCAAACTTACATCTAAAACTGATTTCATTGTCAGCATTGAAAATTTACCATTCAATTCTGAAAACTCAGACTTTGGATCTTATGTCTATAATGATACCTTATATTTTGCTTCGGCCAGAGGTGACGATAAAAAAGTGTATAATTGGAACAAAGAACCTTTCTTAGATATATTCCAGATTTCGATTACTGGAGAAGATGATGACCGTAATTATGGTACAGCAACAGAAATTGCTTCTAACAAAATTAACACTAAATTTCACGAAGCTTCAGTCGCTATTACTAATGATGGCAAGACGCTATACTTCACAAGAGATAATGTAAATAAACGCAACAGACTAGGCTTCGATAAAAAAGGCACTGTTCACTTAAAGATTTATAAAGCGACCTTAAACAATAACGAATGGACCGATGTTGAAGAATTACCTTTTAATGATACAGTCTCTTCAACAGGACACCCAACATTAAGTCCAGATAATAAAACCTTATACTTTGTTTCTGATCGTGAGGGTGGAATTGGACAGACAGACATATATTCAGTTACTATTAGCGAAGATGGAAGTTATGGAGAACCTAAAAATCTAGGTGTATTGATAAATACAGAAGGTCGAGAAATGTTTCCTTTTGTTAGTAAAGACAATACGTTATACTTTTCGTCTGATGGGTATTTAAACTTAGGTTTACTCGATATTTTTAAATCTTACAATTTAGGAGAAGATAAATCTGAGCCTATAAATATGGGAGCGCCATATAATAGTGGCTATGATGATTTTGCTTTCTATGTGGATTCCGAAACTGATAAAGGCTACTTTTCTTCTAACCGACCAAATGGTAAAGGAAGCGACGATATTTACAGTTTTAATTCTTATCAATGTAAACAAGAAATCACAGGAGTTATTAGAAATAGTCTAACAGGTATATCCTTAACAGGAGTTACTGTAAGATTAATTGATGAAACAGGAAAAGTAATTGAAGAGCAAAACACAAAAGATAAAAGTGACTATTATTTTAAAGTAGATTGTAATAAAACATATACTGTAATAGCGGGTAAATTGGATTTCAAAGAAGATCAAAAGACTGTGACAACTACAGATGATAATGACAAAGTCATTAATGCAGATTTAAATTTGATTCCATTAATCATAGACAATCAAATTGTTATCAATCCTATTTTCTTTGATTTTAACAAATGGAATATTAGAACAGATGCAGAATATGAATTAGAAAATATAGTCGATGTACTGCGTAAACATCCAGAAATGATAATTAAAATTGAATCTCATAGCGATAGTAGAGGGCGTGACAGATATAACATGAAGCTATCTCGTAAACGTGCTCAATCTACTCAAGATTATATCATTTCTAGAGGCATTACTGCTAGTAGAATACAAAGTGCTATAGGTTACGGCGAAACCCAATTATTAAATAAATGTGCTAACGGCGTTAAATGCAGTAAAGAAGAGCACCAACTCAATAGAAGGTCTTATTTCTACATTGTAAAAAATTAATTTAACCCTAATAATTATTAAAGTAAAAGCAAGTTCAAATGAGCTTGCTTTTTTTGTTATCTTTTTTTTGTTAATACTATTTCCAACTCACAATCAAAAGTCAATCTAAAGTTTTGTGACACTTGCTTATATCGTATTCTTCGATTAGGTTATTTTATACGATATACTGACTTTTCTAATTCTGAATTCCCTACTCAAAACAAAGATTCAATTAAAGAAATAAAATTAGTAAAATATAATATCTAGTTTTTTAGAGGACAATGAAGTAGATTATACAATTTTTACGTTCACTAAAATTTTCCTTGATAAAAAGACATATAATAATCCGATTGAATTATCTATAGTTTTAAGAAAACAGAAGAAGAATAGACAATATGTACATCTCTATTTAGAGATATTTTAAATATAACGATTACATAAATGGAACAAAAAGATTTGAAGAAAATTTTGAGAATGGATGGCCAAAAAATGAGATTATAAAATACAATAATAGAGAAGAATTAGTTGAGATAGAAATATATGATAAACATGGAGTTTTAAAAGAATCAAAATATCCAGATTAAGAAATTTTTGAAAATAATTAAACCCAACGAAGACCTGAGTTTAAGCTAATTTTAAGAGAAGGCTAACAAATAAAAGCCACATTACTGTGGCTCTTAGGTGGCTGTTAATCAAATTCTTTAGTGCTTTATCGCTTAATAAAGATGTTAGTAAAATACCATTTCCCATCATTATTTTGTTCGGCAGATACATCAAAATCTGTAAAATCCCCTTCTATATTTTCTTTATGACTTGGGCTGTTTAGCCAAGCATTAACAACAGATTCAGCAGAACTGTAACCATAAGCTACATTTTCTGTAACTTCGTTAGCTTCTGCATTAGATTCCAAGCTTTGTTTTCTTTGAAAGAAATTATCGTGAGATACATTGGCAACTTCAACCATGTAATCTGTATGTGTAGATGCAACAGCTTTAACTGTGCTATGATCTTCTAGTCGGTTTAAACCTTCATTAATTCTATAGGCATTAATCAATTCCATAATCTCAATTTCAATCTGTTTTGCTTGAGGTGCTATAGGCACTTCTATAGAATTAATATTGTCTTCTGCTGCACTATCATTAGAGCAAGAAGTAAAGCCTAGGAGGGCTATAATAGCCATAAATGGCATTAGCTTAGTCACTTTCATAAGTAGGTTAATTAGGTTTGGGATTACTAAAATAAGCGCCTACTTATGGTAAGTTGTTAACTAAATGTTAAAATCGATTAAAAGCATGTCGTTCGTCGATTTATAATGTAAATCATCGACGAAATACACTAAACGTTATAAAAAATTTACTTTTAATCTGAAATATAATACGTTTTATCGAATAAAACTAAATTGCTTATGGTGCCAATCGCTCAATCTTCCAATTATAGTCCTCTTGCAGTTGATATCGTATTCTATCATGAAGTCTATTGGGTCTGCCTTGCCAAAATTCGAGTTCAACAGGTTTGACTATAAATCCTCCCCAATAGTTTGGTCGCTCAATCTCCTTACCTTCGTATTCTGCTTCTAACACTTTTAGGTTTTCTTCAAGTTCATTTCTGTTTGCAACGACATCACTTTGATTAGAAACAATTGCACCTAGCTGACTTCCACGCGGGCGTGATTCAAAATAGCCATCACTTAAATTTTCGGAAATCTTTTCGGCCTTACCTTTAATAATAATTTGTCGCTCGGCAGAATGCCAAAAGAACGATAGGCACACATTAGGATTTTCAGTAATCGCTTTTCCTTTTTCACTTTTGTAATTAGTGTAGAAAATAAATCCTTCGTATGTATACTTTTTAAGTAGCACTACTCTACTCTTTGGGTAGCCGTCTAAACCAATAGTAGAAATTGTCATGGCGTTAGTTTCATCGATATCAAAATGAGCGTCAACTTCAATAAACCAGTTCCTGAATAACTCAATAGGATTTTCCGGTACATTTTCTAGTAACAATTCTCCCTTTTCGTAAGATTTTCTGTAATTGCTTAAGTCTTTTTCCATAGTAGGACTAAGATACTTCAATTTTTTATTTTGTTAAAAAAAAGACTACATTTAAGAAAAAATAAACGATGTTCTTTGAAGAATCCCCTTTTTCAAAATCAGTAACCTACCAAAAAGTTGTTTTAAATTTTGGTTCTTATTACCTATTTGAGAACTTCTTTATTATGGAAGTTAATGAAGGTGAGCACTTTAATTCCTCTAAATTAAATCAACTTTTAAGTTCGTTAAGAGCACATTATGGGCATCATAAAACCTTAGCTTATATTGCCAACCGTGTCAATGCCTATTCTATTGATCCTGTTCTTTGGTCTTATTTTGATAAAGATGATAGTATTTTAATAGCCGCTTCTATCGTGAGCTACAGAGATTCTACCTTTTTAAACGCCAATATTGAGAAACAAATGGCATCAATCCCAATGAAAAGAGCCCTAAGTTTAGGCGAAGCCATTAATTGGGTGCAACAATTACATGAATTTAATTAAAATTCAAAAGATTTTCCATCTTTAGCTAATAGCACATTTTCAAAAACAGTTTCGGCTTCAGATTTAAATTCATCATAGCCATTATAACGTGTGGAATAATGACCAAGAATCAAAGTGTCTACATTAGCTTTTTTAGCGATGGTTGCAGCTTGCTTAGCAGTGCTATGCTTTGTTGGTATGCAAAGTGATTCATTCTTATCTAAAAATGTAGATTCGTGATATAGAACCGTGACATCTTTAATAATAGGAATAACAGATTCATTATAAACCGTATCGCTACAAAAAGCATAGCTTTTAGCTGGTTTTGGATCTTTTGTAACCATTTCATTTTTAATTAAAACACCATCTTCATTTTCTACATCTGCACCTTGTTTTAATTTTCTGTAATAAGCCCTACTAATATTTGCGTTTAAAACCGCATTCATATCTAAATTACGCTCATTTTCTTTTTCTTTAAAGAGGAAACCATTCGTATAAATACGATGTTCTAAAGGAATCGTGTGTACTTCAACATTATCATCTTCATAAATCAATTGTGATTTTTTTGAAGTTAATTCATGAAAAAATAAAGGGTAACTAGTCCATGAATCCGAAAGTTTCATTTGTAGCGTAATCACGTCCTTCAATCCTTTAGGAGCATAGATATGAAGTTCAGCATCTCTGGTTAACAAGTTAAATGTACTAATAAGACCAACTAAGCCAAAATAATGATCACCATGAAGGTGGGAAATAAAAATATGTTTTATTCTAGAAAACTTGACTTTATTTCGTCGCAATTCTACCTGAGTTCCTTCTCCACAATCAATTAAAAACATGTTATTTTTAATCTCTAAGACTTGTGATGTAGGATTGGTATTAGTGCGCGGTGTTGCGCTATGGCAGCCAAGAATGGTAAGCTTCATAAATTAAAACCCTAAATCGCGTTCAATATCTTCCATTTCTATGATATCAAAAGCTTCTTGTAATGTAGGTACAACTACAATTTCATCTGGCATGTCATCTAAATTTGCTTTGTCCGAGACGACTACAAAAGACTTTTTTGCAGAACGATGCTTATTACTTACACGTAAAAATTCAGCGACATCTTCTAATGTTATCTTGTCTAAACTTGACAATCTAACAACAAGATGATAATTTTTATGGGTGTCATAAGCCTGTTCAATATTGTTAACCAATGTTTTAACCGAGGCATTTTCTTGAGCAATTATGGTAGTATTTCCGTCTCTATCTACAATCATAGTCTATTGTTTTATTTTAGAAGCTAAAAGGTAAATTACAGCCATTCTAACTGCTACCCCGTTTTCTACTTGGTTTAATATGATGGCTTGCTTAGAATCGGCAACATCACTTGTAATTTCTACACCACGATTTATGGGTCCTGGATGCATTATTACAATCTCCTTATCTAAGCTATCTAATAATTCTTTATTCACACCAAATTGTTGTGTGTATTCTCTAGTTGAAGGGAAATAGCTAATATCCATACGCTCATTCTGAACTCTGAGCATATTTGCGACATCACACCATTCTAATGCTTTCTTTAAGTTCGTTTCTACTTTAACACCTAAGTCTTTTATGTACTTTGGTAATAAAGTCTTTGGACCACATACCATAACGTTGGCACCTTGCAGTTGCAGAGCATAAATATTCGATAGTGCCACTCTACTATGCAAAATATCACCTACAATAACCACATTTTTTCCTTTTACACTGCCTAATCTTTCTCTTATAGAATAGGAATCTAACAAGGCTTGCGTAGGATGTTCATGGGCTCCATCACCCGCATTTATGATACTTGCGTTAACATGTTTAGATAAAAATACTCCAGCTCCTGCGTTTGGATGACGCATCACGACCATATCTACTTTCATAGATAAGATATTATTTACTGTATCTATTAGTGTTTCACCTTTTTTAACCGAAGACTGTGATGCTGAAAAGTTGATAACATCCGCAGAAAGTCTTTTCTCTGCCAATTCAAAAGATAACTTTGTGCGTGTTGAGTTTTCAAAAAATAAATTTGCTATCGTAATATCTCTAAGTGAAGGAACTTTCTTAATAGGTCTATTGATAACCTCTTTAAACTGATCTGCAGTTTCAAAAATAAGTTCTATATCTTTATTTGTAAGATATTTGATGCCTAATAAGTGATTGACACTTAATTCACTCATAATTTTAGTGTTCAGTTTTCTGTCTCAGTTAACTCTTTATTTATCAATTAAATATACCGAATCTTCACCCTCATTTTCGACCCAATTCACTTTTACCTTTTGATTATCAATGGCATCTACTTGTCTTCCTTTATAATTTGGTTGAATCGGCAAATGACGACTAAAACGTCGATCTATTAATGTCAATAATTCAATGTTTTTTGGTCTTCCGAAGGATTGAATGGCCGTTAATGCTGAACGAATACTTCTACCAGTATACAAAACATCGTCAACAAACACTACGTTTTTGTTTTCAACTATAAAATCTATTTCTGTAGTATTAGCTTCTAAAGGTTTGTCTCCTCTTCTAAAATCATCTCTAAAAAACGTAATGTCTAAATGACCTAGTTGGATATTTTTAATCTTGTATTCTGCTGTGAGCATCTCAGCTAAACGATCTGCTAAATATTTACCTCTTGGTTGAATACCAATAAGTACACTTTCAGAAAAATCATCGTGATTTTCAATAAGTTGGCAAGCCAATCTGTGAAGGGTAATATTGACCTCTTTAGAGTTAAGTAGTACTTTTTGACTCATATAGTATCCAAACATTGCTGTTAGACAAAGTTAAGTTAAAAAAACAGGGTTTGCAATGGATATTTTAAGCTGTTTAGGGATGACGTTTTTTCCGTCTAGGCTGGAGCTTTGGACGGACAAATATTGTTTAGTTGTTTTATTGAGATCTCTCTTTCTTTGTTACAATGAGTTTCGTGGATAAATAAGAAGATTCCTATAGCACACTTCAGAATGATTAACCTTTCAGTAGTCAAATGAAAACTCTAAACTCGCTGTGCATCTCTGTTACTCTGTTTTTCTCTTCGTAAAAATTAGACAAGGAAAAACTGCAGAGCACAAAAAAAGCCTCCCGAAAATCGAGAGGCTCTATCATATAGATTAATGAGATCCCTGCGTTAGCAGGACTTTAGGAAATTATTTCTTCCCGTCCATTTTATCTTTAAGTGCTTGTAAAGCATCATTTGCATCACCAAGAGTTGGCTTAGCTTCGGCCGCTTGAGCTTCCTGCTTTCTAACAGCTTGCTTAACGATTTTAGCTTCTTCAGCTCTAAATACTGCAGTATGAGATGCTACAACACGCTTGAATTCTTTATTAAATTCAATGATTTTGAAATCTGCTTCTTCACCTTTCTTAAGTTTAGAACCATCTTCTTTCTCTAAATGACGTGCTGGAATAAATGCAACGATATCCTCGTTAAAATCTATTGTTGCTCCTTTATCTACCATTTCAGTAATTGCTGCTTTATGAACAGTATCTATAGCAAACTCAGTTTCGTACTTATCCCAAGGGTTATCAGTAGTTTGTTTATGACCTAAAGATAATTTACGTCCTTCTACGTCTAACTCTAATACAACTACGTCTAAGTTATCACCTACGTTACAAAACTCAGATGGATGCTTAATTTTCTTAGTCCAAGATAAATCAGAGATATAAATTAATCCGTCAATACCTTCTTCTAATTCAACAAAAACACCAAAGTTTGTAAAGTTACGTACAATACCTGTGTGCTTAGAACCTACAGGATATTTAGATGTAATATC
>RCNB010000974.1_pt1 | contig 18383 bp, 12 predicted proteins | sample 2041321 | NCBI WGS metagenome assembly RCNB01 (sample SAMN09708232, study PRJNA481090) | Marine sediment metagenome, whole genome shotgun sequencing project. | reverse complement strand
GATTTCGCGGGAGGCCAAGGCGGGTGGCCGGTTTGAACCGCAGGAATATCGAGATATTTCGAGGATTCAAACCTGACGCCCAACGCCGGGATCGCGTGAAATATGCCATTTATGGATGGACACTATCTAGGTACGCCTTAGCCTCGCCCACCGTGTAAAGAGATCCTGTGATGCATACCGCATCATTCTTAGTTGCCCTATCTATGGCAAAAGATACGGCATCTGGAATGCGGGGTATAACAAGAACATCCTGATTCAAGGAACGAACAAAGTTTGCCTGTTGTTCCGGATCACCGGCACGTTCATACTGTGGGCTGGTCAGGATCATACGTTCTGAAATTCCGGCAAGTTTACGTAGCATTACTTTCCAGGCCTTATCTTTCAGGATACCAATTACTATTGTCAGCCTGCGACGTGCGACCTCTTTTTGCAAGAACCTTTTAAGCGTCTCTACTGCTGATGGGTTGTGAGCGCCGTCTAGGATAACAAGGGGGTTCTCGGATATTATTCCAAGACGTCCAGGCCACAAGACCGCGCGAAGGCCTGCGTGTATGGCTTTATCAGAAACCTTCAGATCATTTTCTGCGAGAAACTCCACCGCCCCCAGGGCAAGGCCGGCATTTTGGATCTGATGAGTCCCTGGAAGGCCCACTTTTAGTCCTCGCCAATATCTATTTGTTCCCATGTAAGTAAACGAACCATTCCGACTATTCCGGACCTTGATCTCCTTTCCCAATCTTAGCAGAGGTGCTCCCTTTTCCAGGGCTGTCTGTTCAATGACGCCGAGTGCATTTTTTTGTCGAACGCCTGTTACGACTCCTGCCCCCGACTTTATGATGCCTGCCTTTTCCGAGGCTATCTTGATCAGGGTATTTCCAAGATATTCGGTATGTTCCTTGCTGATGTTGGAAATAACACAGACTTTGGGACGCACCACATTCGTTGCGTCGTAGCGTCCGCCCATGCCGGTTTCAAGCACCGCCCACTCGACATTTTGCCGGCCAAAATAGTAGAGGGCCATTGCTGTGGCACATTCAAAAAAAGTTGGAGGATCACTTTGTGTATATATTTGTTGGACTGCTTCGGCGGCCTCTATAACATGCCGGTCAGATATGGGATGGCCGTTGATTTGAATACGTTCATTGAAGCGAACGAGATGAGGTGAAGTATACAGTCCGACCTTGTAACCCGCATGGGTGAGTATTGAAGAAAGAAGTGCAGCAATAGAACCCTTACCGTTGGTGCCTGCCACATGTACGCAGCAGTAGGCGTGGTGAGGATTTCCAAGGCCCCTCATAAGTCGAGAAATGGGCTCTAGTCCTAACTTGATTCCAAAACGCCTCAAGCGATAAAGGGCTTCGAGGTGGTTATCGAGTGAAGAAATCATGAGAAAGTCCAGAACCTACGCCGACGCTTTCGCAAAAGGTACAGATACAAGGCACGCATACTGTTTTGGCGCAGGCTTCACTTCGTGTCAAGCCACTTTAGTGGCGCTGTCTTGAGGAGTGAGGCGTACAAATGAGTACGCCGCAATGACAAAAGATGAAGCGCAACGCCGCAGATGGACTTTTTACAAAGTCGTCAGTGTTTGAAACTCCTCTGGCCGGTATAAACCATGGTCACATTCGCTTCGTTGCAGGCTTCTATAGACTGGTAATCATTTAGTGACCCACCCGGCTGAACCACTGCTCGAATTCCTTCATTGATACCTACATCTACTCCGTCTCGGAAGGGAAAGAAGGCATCGCTTACCATCGTGGCTCCGATCAAGCCTCCTTTTGCTTCGGCTACCTTTTGATCAAATTCCCTTTTCTTTTCCTCGTCTGCAAGGTTGTTATAGGCAATCTTTAGTTCCTCAAAACAGTACCGGTCGGCAAGTTTACGGTATGCCTTTTCCTTGGCGATTTCAGCGACCCCCACGCGATCTTGTTCACCCGTTCCTATTCCCACAGTTACCTGGTCCTTTACATATATTACAGAATTTGACGTAATCCCGGATTCTACCAGCCAGCCAAAGAGCATGTCTTCATATTCTTGAGTTGTTGGCTCCCTTTGTATGCGATAGATATTGCCATTGTATTCAGTCTCTGCGAGCCTAAAACCATCTTTGGTTTGAGCTTGGGGAACAAAGGACCACTGGGCAATAATCCCGCCGTCAATAAGGCTTTTGAATTCAACCACACGCTTGCCCACAAAGTCTTGCAAACGACCAATATTGGCAATTCTTATAATCCGGAGGTTTTTCTTTTCGGCAAAAATATCCATTACCCCTTCCTCAAAATCAGGGGCTACGACTACCTCGGCATATTGCTCGCTGATGGACTTGGCTGTGGCCTTATCCACGGACTGATTCAGGGAAATGCAGCCGCCAAAAGCGGCTACGCGGTCTGCCATATTGGCCTTTACATAGGCCTCTTCCAGAGAATCCGCCCTTGCAACACCGCATGGGTTATTGTGCTTGACAATTACCACGGTTGGCTTTTCTGTAAAGTATCTTAGTATATTAAGGGAGTTATCAGCGTCTGTGAGGTTGGTTTTGCCGGGATGCTTGCCGGACTGGAGCAACTCGATGTCAGATGCGAGATACTGACCCGGTTGAATGCTTTCGGCTTCGCCAAGGACCAGATTACCGTTTAGCAGCTTGTAAAGAGCAGCTTCCTGACCCGGATTTTCGCCATATCTTAAACCTTTTTGCACATCATCTACCACCCAAGTAACCTTTTCATAAAAAAGTGTCTGGCGGTTGCCGGCTTCCACGAATGAAATCTCCATATCCGGAGGAAAATGATCATCCATGATAGTCTTGTATATTTTCTTGAGATCTTGAGCCATGGCACTAACCCTCCATTATCTGATAACAGGCTTGAACATCATTAATCGATTTTCCTGCCAGAAAATCGGCAATGTGGCGGTCGTACTCCGCCGTATGCTCAAATGCCCTTTGAGCCAATTCATAGCGTAAGCTAAGAGAAACTTTCCCGTCATTTCCATTCATGGCCAAAATAATCTTTTCGTAGTCTAGGGGATTTACAACAGAAGCAACACGTATAAAGTTCTTGGCCGAGGCCCTTATCATGCATGGCCCACCAATATCTATATTTCCCCTGGCCTCCTCTACTGTGACGCCTTGTCTGGATATTGTCTCTTTAAAGGGGTAGAGGTTTACCACAACCATGTCTATTGCAACGGCATCGGTCCTTTTAAGATCTTGCTGATGGGAATCGTTGTATCTTTCTGTGAGTAGGCCAAGATAGATCTTAAAATCCAGTGTTTTTACCAACCCTCCCTGGGTTTCAGGTTGGCCTGTGTATCCACTTACAGGCGTCAGGCAGGAAGACGCCTGATCTCCCAAAATCTGTTCGATCTTACTATAGGTACCGCCTGTTGAGTAGATCCGGATGTCCGGATTTGCTTCCAGAAGAGCTGGTATGAAGTCCTCAAGACCGGTTTTGTTTGATACACTGACCAGGACATGTCTGACCCTTACGAGTCGATCAATCTTTTCAACAACGTTTATCCCCATAAGCACCCCCTCGCTGCTGTTAATGTATGTTTGATGTCGGTCTATTTCTGGATTGGAAACTTACGCCAGTGCCCATTATTTGATAAACTATCCATGGATGGGCACTGCCCAGGATTGGCGATCTTCCCACAAAAGCCATTCAACCGTCAAGGCGTTTTTGGTTTTTGAATTGACATATCTCCCGGTTTTGCTAAAAGTCAGATCTTGAATGGAATACAAGAAATGAAAGATGTTCAGAACTCGCGAGATCATAGAAATATTGATATAAAAAAGGTTGGCATAAAGGGGATCAAATATCCCGTCAATGTACTGGATCGTGCTAACAAGGTACAGGCTACGGTGGCCACTATCAATATGTATGTTCATTTGCCTCACAGGTTTAAGGGCACGCACATGAGCAGGTTTATTGAGGTGCTGAATGACTATTGTGGTAATTTGAGCCTGAAGACCTTTTTCGAAATACTTGACGTAATGAAAGATGCCCTTGAGGCCCGGACCGCCAATCTTGAGATAAGTTTTCCCTATTTCGTAAGGAAAAAAGCACCTATATCGGGAGTTTCCAGCCTGATGGAGTATAACTGCGAATATTTAGGAAAGTGCGATGGCAACAAGCACGAACTTTTTGTGTGTGTTAAGGTTCCAGTATGTACCCTTTGCCCTTGCTCCAAAGAGATAAGCAGTAATGGGGCGCATAATCAGAGAGGCATGGTCTTGGTTACCTTGCTTTACAAGGAGTTTTTCTGGATCGAAGAAATTATTGAATTGGTGGAGTCTTCAGCCAGCAGTGAGGTTTATGCCTTGCTGAAAAGGGAAGATGAAAAGTATATTACGGAACATGCCTACGATAATCCAATGTTTGTCGAAGATGTGGTAAGAGAGGTTACTGAGAAATTGCGTTTTGACCCGAGGTTTCCGTGGTTCAGCGTGGAAGTGGAGAATTTTGAAAGCATACATAACCACAGTGCCTATGCCTATACTGAAAGCCCACCACGGGCATAGATGTCTTGAGTGACAGGGTCTATTTCACTCTACTGGCTCTACCCTGACTGCGCATATTTTGTATTCAGGTATCTTTGAAATAGCATCAAGGGTGTCAATGGTTACCAGGTTAGCTGCCGCCTCTGCGAAGTGAAATGGCATAAAGACCATTCCTTGTGGACACTTTGTGGTTAAGGTGGTCTTTGCCTTAATTTCTCCCCTGCGAGAGGAGATCTTGACCATTGAGCCTTTTTGAACGCCAAATTGCTCGGCATCTTTTGGGTGGATCTCGAGCAGTGGTTCCGGATAAACAAGGTTTAGTCCTTGAACCCTGCGTGTCATGGTGCCACTATTATAATGTTCGAGCACGCGGCCGGTGGAAAAAAGTAGCGGGTAAGTCTTATCTGGAAGTTCCTTCGGGGGAATAAATTTTGTTGGATGAAAAAGCCCCTTGCCTCGGGTAAACCGACCCTTGTGAAGATATGGCGTTCCGGGATGGTTTCGGGCCGGGCAAGGCCACTGTATGCCATCGTTCTCCAGACGATCATAGTGTATGCCACCATATATGGGTGTCAGACCCGCGATTTCTTCCATTATTTCTTCAGCACATCCGTAGTCCATTTGATAGCCCATCCTTTTGGCTAGCTCGCAGATAATCTTTGAATCTGACCATGCCTGGCCTTCAGGATTAAAGGCCTTCCTGACTCTTTGAATGCGCCTTTCGGTGTTTGTAAACGTACCTTCCTTTTCGATAAACGTTGCGGCTGGAAGGACTACGTGGGCAAGTCTTGCTGTTTCCGACATGAATATGTCTTGGACCACAATAAATTCCAGATCCTGAAGAGCAGCTCTTACCTTATTGGTATTGGGATCGCTTATTATGGGGTTTTCTCCTATTATGTAGAGGGCCTTCAGTCTTCCGTCGAGTACGGCAGACCACATCTGGGTAATGGCCAGGCCAGGTTTTGATGCTAGTTTTGTTTCCCAGGCCTTCTCAAACTTCTTAATGACTGTATTGTCGGAAAGGCTCTGGTATCCCGGAAGTACATTAGGAAGGGCGCCCATGTCGCAGGCGCCTTGTACATTGTTCTGGCCGCGAAGGGGGTTAACTCCACCGCCTTCTATGCCCACATTTCCGCACAACATGGCAAGATTCGCAAGAGATTTAACATTATCCGTTCCGGATGCATGTTGTGTAATTCCCATTGCATAGACAATAGCAGCAATCCCGGCACCGGCATATTCACGGGCAGCCTTTTCCAAGTTTTTGCCTGGAATGCCTGTAATCTTTTCAACATATTCGGGATTGTATTCTTTTACGACTTCTTTCAATGCGGAAAAACCTTCCGTTCTCTTCTCGACATAGGCACTGTTCCATAGGCCTTCTTCCAGGATGATGTGCATTATGCCGTTAAGCCAGGCCACATCTGTGCCCGGCCTGGGACGGAGCCATGTATCCGCATATTTTACCAATCCTATTTTCCGAGGATCTGCCACGATCAGCTTTGCACCGTTTTCACTTATTGCCCGCCTAATATGTAGGTCAACCAGGGGGTGGTTTTCTGTTGGATTACTCCCTGTAACCAGGATTGTGTCTGCCTTTTCAAGTTCTGCCATGGAATTGGTCATAGCCCCGCTTCCAAAGGCGGCGGCCAGACCGGCCACAGTTGAAGAATGTCAGAGCCGCGCACAATGGTCTATATTGTTTGTGCCTACAGCCGTGCGCATGAATTTTTGCATGAGGTAGTTTTCCTCATTAGTGCACTTTGCAGAACTTAACCCGGCTAGAGTGTCGGAACCGTACTCTGCCTTAAACTTAGAGAACTTCTGCGCGACAAGCGAAAGGGCGTCATCCCAGGTTGTTTCAATAAAATACTCACCCCGTCTTATGAGGGGTACGGTTAGACGTTCTGAATGACTGACAAAGTCGTATCCAAACCTGCCCTTAACGCATGTGTTCCCAAAATTGGGGCCGTGATCGGGATCAGAGGCTACCTCAACGAGCAATCTACCCGCTACGTGAAGTGTAATATTGCAACCACACCCACAATAGTCGCAGACAGTCCTGATTTTCTTCAGTTCGTCAGGATAAACGGGAAGGGTTACGTATTTCTTTACAAGGGCACCGGTAGGACAACTATCTACACACCTCCCGCAGGAAGTGCAATTCTCATTCATCTGGATGGACAAGGTTCCCGGAAGTCCGTCTTTGTCAAAGTCTGAAGCATCAAGTTCCATTGCCCCATACTGGCAATTGTCCTTACAGCGCTGGCAAAAAATGCATTTGTTGGGATCGATCGTTATAAAGGGATGGTTGTCATTGATGGTGTATTGAGGTCTTATTGGGGTGCCTAAGACTGATAAATCGACATTGTATGCCGTAGCAAGCGATCTGAGTTCACATTTTGAAAGTGCTACACATCCGCACATCAGACATCGCCCTGCCTCTCGAAGAGCCATATCTTCGGAAAAGCCAAGGATATATTCTGAAAAATCCTTCCTGCGAATATTCACTGGCCGTTCCGGCAATTCCTCGGCAGATCTACTCTGGATGTCATCAAAGTTCTTCAGAGACACATCATAAAGGTTGTGTCCTTTAGTAACATTAACCTCTCTTTGCCGTGGTGGTAGGGTGGCCTCTTCGAGGAAAGCATGTATGGCATCTGCTGATTTCCGGCCGGCCGCAACGGCGTCAATAACTGTTCTGGGGCCGGTAACTGCATCCCCGGCGGCAAAAACACCTTTAAGGTTTGTTTCAAAGGTATTCGGGGCAGTGAACAGGGTGTTGCGATATACGGCAAGTTCGGCGGCTTTATCTTTTGAACCAATAAATGAAAGGTCAGGAGCTTGGCCTATCGCCGCGATGACATTACCCACTTCAATGACAACCTCAGATCCAGGAAGGGGGTTGGGGCGGCGTCTTCCAGTTCTGTCGTACTCACCCAGTGATGTTCTGAGTAGTTCAAGCTTCAGTCGTCCGTTTTCCCTCGTGATTTTTGAAGGCGCGGCTACAAGGAAGAGCTTTACTCCCTCGGCCACCGCTTCGCGAACCTCATGTTCTCTGGCCGGCATTTCCAGACGACTACGGCGGTAGACAATCGTGACCTCTTCTGAGCCCAATCTGACACAGGTCCGGGCGACATCAAGGGCAGAGTTTCCGCCTCCGATTACGGCCACCTTTTTGCCCAATCCAATACTCTTGCCTGTGCGTACTTTTCTCAGGAAATCGAGTGCGTGAAGTACGCCTTGCAAGTCTTCCCCTTCAATATTTAACTGCCGTGTCTTCCAGGCACCCGTGGCGACAAAGACGGCGTCAAAGCCCTCGTTGGTCAAGCCTTCCAGGGTAAAGTCCTTCCCGAGACGCTGGCCGGTTTTAACCTTTATCCCCATCGTGATGATATTTTTTATTTCCTGTTCCAGGACCTTCTGGGGGAGTCGATATTCTGGTATAACGTAACGGAGCATCCCACCCAGTTCGGGCATGGCCTCAAAAATGGTCACTCCGTGGCCTCTCTTGGCCAGGTAGTAGGCAGCGGAGAGCCCAGCAGGCCCGCCGCCAATAACGGCAACATTGTGCCCTGTTGGTGAAAAGTAATGAAGACTATGAGTTTCTGGTGTATCTGTAGCGCAGTCTGCGACAAATCTCTTCAGGTGATTAATAGGTATCCGTTCGTCAACTAATATCCGCCGGCACATCGTCTCGCAAGGTTGGGGACATACCCTGCTAATCGTCAAAGGGAGTGGATTTTTCTCCTTGATCAACCTCAGGGCTTCTGCATACTTGCCTTGGGTGATTAGGCCAATATACCCCTGGATATTGATCCCTGCCGGACAGGTCAATGAACACGGTGATACGCAGTCCCCATAGTGATGCGAAAGCTTCAGTTCAAGTGTATGTTTTCGGTGTGTTCGAACAATGTCACTCTCGGTCATTACAGCCATTCCAGGCTCTGCCTCTGTCGAACATGCCCGTGGCAACCCTTTTTTGCCTTCTATCTCAACGACGCATATGTCGCAAGGGTGTTCGGCGTGATTACACAAGGTGGGAATGATGATGCCGGCACTAGAAGCGGCATCAAGGATAGTGGTACCTGGTTTAACCCGGACTACCCGGCGATTAATGGTAAGCTTAATCTTGTCTGACATATTGATATCGAATTAATCCTTTCTGCGTAAGAGTGGCTAAGGGTTCGTCACGAAATAAGTGTCTCAAGATTGCGAAGGATTTTGGTGTGGCAGTTATAGCGTGACGAGCCCCAAGTTCAGAATATGCAAGAAGTGTGCTAAGGACGCTAAGATAGGAAAAGGGAGGAATTGGGAATACGGATGGATAAAATCAACTCTTTGTTGGCGCTGATTTTCCGTGTCCCCATCCCAGAAACTCTTTGCGATAGTCTATTTCTCGCTCAACCTTGACCGCACAAACCTTAAATTCTGGGATTTTGGCTATCGGATCCAAGGCGGAATGGGTCAGTACGTTAGTGGGCATTTCGGCATAATGAAATGTCATATAAACAACCCCGGGTGGTGTGCGTGTCGAGATCTTGGCCTTCGCCCATACAGTGCCACGCCTTGAAATTATCTTTACGGTTTCATCGTTTTCAACCTCTAGGGCATCGGCATCTACAGGATTGATTTCTACGCCTTCTCCACCGCCCAAGACATTCAAGCCGGCCACCTTTCGCGATAGAGTGGCATGATAATGAAAAGTGCTTCGGCCCGTTGCAAGGATCAAAGGATACTCGTGATTGGTTGACTCTGCGGGCGGCAGATAAGACACCGGCATCAATTGTCCTCGACCATTGGGGGTGGAAAACGCTTCCTTGTGGAGATAAGGGGTTCCGGGATGCTCTACATCAGGGCATGGCCACTGGAGACCAACGCTGTCAATACGCTCATATGTGATACCCTTGTAGCTTGGTGTGAGGGCACGAATTTCTTCCATAATCTCTTCAGGACTTTCGAAATCGAAACCTTTTGCCTTCATATGCCTGGCAATGTCACAGATGATTTCCCAGTCTGCGCGGCTACTGCCTATCGGTTCGATAGCCTTACGGACCCGCTGTACCCTCCGTTCACTGTTAGTAAAGGTCCCGTCTTTTTCCGCAAAAGTGGCCGCAGGCAACACGATATCGGCAAGCATTGCTGTTTCTGTGAGAAAGAGATCTTGTACGATGAATAACTCCAGGCGTGAGATTGCTTTTTCAACAAAGGTCGTATCAGCCTCAGTCAATATGGGGTTTTCGCCTATTATGTATAGGGCCTTTACCCTGTTTGAATCAACAGCCTCAAATACTTCCGTTAAACTGAGTCCGGGAGACGAACTCAGGCGACATCCCCACGCCTTTTCGAATTTCTTCCGTATAGTAGAGTTTTCAACTGATTGATAACCAGGGAAGACATTGGGCAAGGCGCCCATATCACAGGCGCCCTGGACATTATTTTGGCCCCTTAACGGATTTACTCCCGTTGATGGTTTCCCGATATTTCCTGTCAAGAGGGCCAGGTTTGCCAAGGCTTTTACATTATCAGTGCCGTGGGAATGTTGAGTAATCCCCATGGCATAAAGAATAGTTGCAGGTGAAGTTGTGGCATATATCCTGGCAGCTTCGGCAATCTGATCATAAGGAATTCCCGTAACATCTGCCACCAGATTAGGATCAAGTTCCATGAGGGTGGCTTTAAGCTTTTCGAATCCGTCACATCGTTCTTTTACAAAGGTCTCATCCCACAGTTTTTCCTCCACGATTACCCGTGCCATGCCGTTTAAAAGGGCCACATCGGTTCCAGGGCGAATCCTAAGCCAGATGTCGGCTTTGGGGAAAAGCATCGTTTCCCGAGGATCGACGAGAATTAGTTTTGCTCCATCCATAATGGCCCTGTTGATCTGTCTACCTGTTATAGGGTGAGTAGCCGATATATTACTCCCTATGACAAATATGCAACCAGCCTTTGCTACTTCGGAAATAGAGTTTGTCATAGCGCCGCTGCCGAAGCTGGCAGCCAGACCGGCTACAGTAGGCGAGTGTCAAAGGCGGGCACAGTGGTCAATGTTGTTTGTTTCCATCACTGTCCTGACAAATTTTTGGAAGATATAGTTTTCTTCGTTCGTACATTTTGCTGAAGAAAAGGCAGCGAATTGCTTGCCCTTGTAATGCATTAGTGTGCTAGCCACATACTTGATTACTTGATCCCAGCTTACCTCGACAAAGCGGTCTTTCTGCTTAATAAGAGGGGATGTCAATGGCTTATCTTGGTTTTCAGTTTCATCAATCTTCTGTGATGACGAAAGGTGGTCATATGCCCGAACAAGGGGAGAAGACAAGCGACTGTTACTATGGATGAATCTGTAACCATAACGCCCCCTAACACATAGCCCTCCCCGGTTTACCGGGCTGATGCGGTCTCCTTTGGCCCTGACAACTTTGTTTCCACGTACCCCCAGATAAAGGCTGCAACCCACACCGCAATACGCACATATGGTTTTGACCTTGCGAGTTGGGAATTGTTCCTCTTTAGGTATTAACGCCGCCGTGGGACAACGTTCGACGCATTCTCCGCAGGACACACAAACGGATCCCTTTAAAGGTTTGTCGCCAAAGGTGCTTACCTTCATATTATAACCGCGATAGGCCATATCTATGGCGCCAACTCCTGAGATCTCTCGGCAGGTCCGAACACATATCCCACACAGGATACACTTGTTGGGATTAAAACTGAAAAAAGGATTGCTATTGTCAATCGGGAGGTTTTTTGCAACAAGGTTCAAACGATTGAGTCTGGACTCATCGTAACCAATTCGATTGACTAATTCCTGCAGGCGACAACTCCCGCTTTTAGAACACAAAAGGCAGTTGAAGTCATGATCGCTTAGCAAAAGCTCAAGGGTTACACGCCGAACTCGCTCAATCTCGGGATCATCCGTAACGACAGCCATGCCATCTTGAACAGGTGTTCGGCAGGCAGGATGGAGTTTTTTCTTATTATTGATCTTAACGAGACATATCCGACATACCCCTTCCGGAGTGAGATCAGGGCAATGACACAAAGTGGGAATATAGATGCCGGCCTTTTGTGCGGCCCCCAGGACCGTGACGCCGTCCTGAGCCTTCACTTGCAGGCCGTTTATGGTTAATGAGATGGTGTTAGTCATTGGTCCTTATGAGTGCGCTAAAGTTATTGATCACTGACCACTATCCACTGACAACCGGCACCGGCAACTGATCACACCTCTTTTCCCGAGACGCATTCGACCGCTTTAAACTTGGGAGGGCATACCTCCATGCATGTACCACACTTGATGCATTTAGTCTGATCGATCTCATGGACTTGCCATTTTGCTCCGATGATCGCGTCAACAGGACAGGCCTTTAAGCAGAGCATGCATGCCTTGCACCTGTAGTCCTTGATACGATAAGAGATAAGCTCCCTACACATAAGGGCGCGACAGCGTTTTTCGTGAATGTGTTCTTCGTATTCTTCTTTGAAATACTTAATAGTAGTGAATACTGGGTTGGGCACGCTTTGACCCAGGCCGCAAATGGAGCCTGCCTTTACGGCTTCGGCCAGTTCCAAAAGGACTTCTATATCGCCAGGCCTGCCTTCTCCCTTAGTAATGTCATATAGTATTTGAAACATTTGCCTCGTACCCAGCTTACACAACGTGCACTGGCCGCACGATTCTTCTTGGGCAAAATCGAGAAAGTAGCGGGCCATATTCACCATGCAAGTATCCTCATCCATTACGAGCATTCCGCCGGAGCCCATAATTGATCCTGCTTCGGCGAGGGACTCATAATCGACGGGAAGATCCAAGAGACTTTCCGGGATACAGCCGCCGGAGGGACCCCCCGTTTGTACGGCCTTAAACCTTTTGCTTCCTCTAACCCCGCCGCCTATGTCATATATAATCTCTCGCAACGTAGTTCCCATGGGAACTTCCACAAGTCCGGTATTCCTAACATTACCAGACAAAGCAAAGACCTTTGTCCCTTTGCTCTTATGGGTACCGATGTGGCTGAACCACTCTGCCCCTTTTTGGATAATAACGGGCACGCATGCAAGCGTTTCCACATTGTTTAAGACTGTAGGCATTCCCCACAGTCCTGTTACGCTCGTGTTGGGCCTTGGTAGTGGGAGCGGGAAACCTCGTTTTCCCTCGATCGACATAACAAGGGCCGTTGATTCTCCGCATACAAATGCCCCGGCGCCTTTTACGATTTCAATCTCAAAGTCAAAGCCGCTTCCCATTATGTTGTTGCCAAGGAGTCCAAGGTCGGTTGCCTGAGCGATGGCTGTTGTTAAGTGCTGAACCGCAAGAGGGTATTCGGACCTCACATATATGATCCCCTTACTAGACCCTACAGCATAGCCCGCTATCATCATCCCTTCCAGCACGATGTGCGGATCACCTTCCATGACGCTACGGTCCATGAATGCGCCGGGATCCCCCTCATCACCGTTGCAAACAATGTATTTCACCTCACCAGGGGCGTTTCTTGAGGACTCCCATTTAAGCCCCGTAGGAAAGCCTGCCCCACCACGGCCGCGAAGGCCTGACTGCTTGATATGGGAAATAACTTCTTCCGGGCTTAGCTTAGAAATAACCTTCGCCAACGCCTGATATCCATCGAATCTTACGTAATCTTGGATGTCGGTGGGATCAACATGACCACAATTTCTGAGAACAAGCCTCCGTTGTTTCTTGTAAAAAGGAATGTCAATCTCATGAACACACTTCTTGCCCGTGGCAGGGTCCTCATACAAAAGCCTTTCAACGCTGTCGCCTTTGAGTAAGCTTTCGGAAACTATTTCTGAAACGTCCCCCGTTGTCACACAGTGGTAAAACATACTCTCCGGCTCAACAACCACGATCGGTCCGTGTTCGCAATATCCACGACAGCCTGCCTTCTTGACTATGATATCCCCATCTGTCTCTTGAGCTCTGATCTCTTGCTCAAATGATTCCCTCACATCGTGACTTCCAGAGGCCAAACAGCCTGTTCCACAACAGACAACTACGGTCTTCGCGTTCGGCTTCTCTTGAGCAAGGATCGATTCCCTGAGACGCTCTAAACTCTCAGGTGTTTCTATTTTGGCCTTCTGACGTGGGGGCATTGTCTCGGATGTATCCTATTTCTGTCACAGATCATCTTTTCCTCAACTCCGTGCCTTCATACTTCTCACAATCACTAACGCTGGCAAGGATTTCAGTCATCTTCTTTGTAGTGATCTGCGGATAAAGGGTATCATCTATCACCACAATCGGCGCCAAAGCGCATGACCCGAGACATGCAACCCGCTCAAGACTATACTTGTAATCTTCGGTCGTCTCACCGGTCTTGATCCCCAGCTTATGTTGAGCCGTCTCTAAAATGTTACGGGCACCACGCACATGACAAGCGGTACCCTGGCAAACCCTGACAAGATGATCCCCGCGACGGTTAAGGTAAAAATGGGCATAGAATGTTGCTACGCTAAAGACTTGACTTGAAGACAAGCCCATAAAAGCGGCGATTTCGCTGAGAGCCTCTTCAGGCAAATATCCGAACTCTTCCTGCACCCTTTGCAGGATTGATATCAAGCCGCCCTTCTTGCCCTTGAAGACTGAAAGTATTTTTCCCAAACGCCCTTCTTCCATATAAACCCCTTATCTTTTCCCCTGAAACACATCTTCGGCTGTTCGCACATCAGCACGGCTTCCGATGAACACTGGAACCCTCTGGTGAAGGTGTTCCGGCTCGATATCAAGAATCCTTTCAGTCCCAGTGCTTGCAGCACCTCCAGCCTGTTCCACAACAAATGCCAGCGGGTTAACCTCGCACATCAACATCAGCTTCCCGTACGGCTTTTTGGGGTCTTTTGAATCTGCCGGATAGATGTAGATTCCGCCCTTAAGCAGATTCCGGTGAAAGTCGGCAACAAAAGATCCTGAATAACGAAGGCCATAGGGTCGATCTGACTTTATGTCAGGCGTCTTGAAGTATTCTACCACGTCTTGGACTCTTTCATCCCAGAAGTAGTAGTTTCCTTCATTAACACTGTATATCTTACCCCTTTCTGGCATACGGATGTTTTCATGAGAAAGAAGAAACTCACCTATCTTCGGTTCTAAAGTAAAGCCGTGAACGCCGCTGCCGGTTGTATATACCATCATTGTGCTGGACCCATATATGAAGTAGCCTGCGGCAATTTGGTTATAACCAGGTTGAAGCACATTGGCCATTTCACTCAAATCCGCCATGTCCTGTTTTTTGAGTATGGAAAAAACTGTGCCCACCGTGACATGGGCATCGATGTTTGTAATGCTTCCAAGGGGGTCGAAGATAAGTATGTAGCTTCCCTTGGAATACTTCGCCGGAACACGAATCAAGTCAGTCTTGTTCTTAGAGGCCATACACCATAAGTGTCCCACATGGCTGACACGATTATTAATGGTACTGTCGGCAAAATCTACCAACGCTTGGAAATGTTCATCATCGCTGCTTTCACTTCCCGTCAAGCCAAAATCTTCCTTTAGGTTTGCCCTACTTACCTTCTGGGCAATAATCTTTGCCGCCACTATCAGTTCTGCCAGCATTGCAGTAAAGGCGCCGGTTGCCTCAGGCCGTTCTTTTTGTCTGAATAAAATATGCTCCGTTACTGTTATGCCTTTAACCATCTTTCTCTCCTTTCAAAAAAAAATCAGCTCAGCAACATTTGGGCCTTTTCTCTTATATCTTTTTCTACCATTCTCTTAAAAGGAATGGCGGCAATTGGGAACTTGCCATCAAGGCGAATTTCATATGCTTTTACGTAGAGGTTTCCTTCAACAAAAAAACCTAAAACACGAAAGGAGAAGCAAGCCGTATCGTCAACCCACGATTCTTCGACATCTGTTACCTTGTCTCCAGTCTGAGCCTTGAATTCCATTATAAGGTTTTTGATCCTCTTTGTTGCTTCATTCACACTAAGCTCATGAGGTACGGAAATGTTCATTCGAGGCATAAAAATCGACCCCTTCTTTACTTTTGCCCTGCCGGCACAGATGCGGCTAGGTCACATAAATAGCACAAGAAAGTATTCCAACTCTTGAAGCCTTGCGCGCTTGCCAACCCAGAACCGTGAACTCTAAACCTATGAAAGCCTTCAGAGTTTTTTATGCACTTGAAGATCCCACCAATTTCTGCAGATGTCAAGTCCTTAGGCTTATATAACGAAAACGGCAAACCTCTTCCCCCTGAAACCGCCGGAAAGAAATACTATGGTAAATTTCTACTTCGATCTGGAAAGGAATTACACAAAATCCTTTTTATATAGGCTCTACAAGCAGATAAAAGCTTGAATAATTTCTGCCAGAACGCATTGAAAAAAAATGATTTTTCACTCTAATCGTTGAAACGGAACAAAGGGGTCAACCTGATCGCAAACAGCTCGGCGATTTTTTAAATGTCGTTATTGTTAAGTCTTGTCTGTGTTTCCCGGAAAAATCGGGCCCTGACTTCCTTTGCCTGTTTTGTTTGTGGCGGAAACCACTAATCCTTCTACGTGAAGGTGGTTTGAGGGTTTCTCGGAAAGAACCTGACTTCCGCCCTGAGCCATAACCTTTAAAAATGCTTCTACTACATTTGGGTCGAACTGAGTACCGCTTCCTTTTTCGATAATGCCGACAGCACGATCGTGAAGCATACCCTTTCGGTATGGTCGATCAGAAGTCACAGCATCGTAGACATCGGCAACAGCCAGAATCCGGCCTCCTTGAGTTAGCGCCTCTCCGGCAATGCCGTCAGGATAACCCTTTCCATTAAACCACTCGTGGTGTTGCCTGACCATGGGTATAATTTCCCTGTAGGCCTCAATGGGCTCAAGTATTCGTGCACCTACGCCCGGATGTTTACATACAATCCTATATTCTTCATCCGTCAACTTGCCGGGTTTATCCAGGATTGCCAGTGATGTTGCGATTTTCCCGATATCATGGAGTAGTGATGCACGATGTAGGGTGGCTAATTCGTTCTCGTTAAGTCCCAGCACCTGGCCCATCTTCAGGGCAAGTTTTGTAACCCGCTCCGAGTGACCTGCCGTCCAGGGGGATTTGGCGTCTATTGCCCTGGCCAGCGCATTCAGGGTGCCCCAATTCAGTTTGTTCAGCTCCCTGTTCGCCTCCATAAGTTCTCTGAGGCGGCTTTCTAGCTCTCTATTTCTCTCTTCCCAGTCGAAGGTTATGAAATCCAGCATGCCCATCCGAGAGATCGCCGGCCTTGCGTGGTTTTCCCCTTGTTTCAAGTTCTCAAAGCAATATGTGCCTTTTTCGCCATTTTTTAGTAAATCGTCCATTTGGCAAAACAAATCCGTTTTCGTACCAATGCGATCCTTTGCCTTGTAAATGAAGCACGCCTTAAGCGCATTCGCAGGCTTCTCGGTACCAATTTCGATCTTGGTATTTTCTACTCTTTGAAGGAAGCCGTTCCAAAATGCTTCTATTTTTCCTGAAGTCTCCTCTTCAATGCCGATTCCCAGGGTGTCTGTAGAAAGGCGAGAAAGGGACGTATTGGAGAAGTGTTCATCCAATTCATCCGAAAGCGATGTGCTGAGACGCTTGATCAGCTTCTTAAGTTGATCGAAGTTGAGATCAATGCTCAGCTTTTTAAAGTTTACGATTCTGATGCCAACAAGTGTAAAGGGCTTCCGTACCTTCAATTGCTCATGGAGTTTCAGCGTGAAATATCGTGGAGCATATAGGCCGGTCAGTGGGTCGAGGATGGCCTGTCCCCTTATTTTATTGGTCACATAGAGCAAAGAGATGTGCTTGTATCCGTTAAAGGAGACAAAGGCCGTCCCCCCGGCAAAAAGAATCAGAAAATATGGAAGCGTGATATCTATCCCCCGTAGGAGGATGAAAGAAAGATAGACCAAGATCAGCAGGCCGATGGAGATAAAGGAAGCGCGCAGAACACTGAATTTTGTGTTAATGATCAGTATGAGTCCACCTAAAGCCAAGGCGACAAGCAGGCCGCTTCCCGCAGGCGCTGGACGCAGGAAGCGTTTGCTTAAGAGCATGACCAGGGCGTTACCCAAAATGGTCACTCCGGGTAGGGTTCCCAAAATAGTGGGATGTTCGTCATGGATGAGAGGGTCTGTGGCCCCAACCAGCACGATTTTGTTTCTGAAATCAGAAGGGCTGGCCGTGTTATCGAGAACTTGACTTGCCGGTATGATCCTAAAACTGGTGGGATATACGAGGTAGTTGAGAGATGTTCTTCCTTTGGGAGAAGGAATGAAGAGTTTGTCACTTAGGAAAACGCCTTCCTTGTTGATATCGATATCGTGCTCATCCAGCCCCAAATACGCCATGGCCAATTGCACGTCCATAGAAAAGTGAAGATTCTTAGAATGGTCCTGGTAGTAGGTCATAATCTCCCTAACGAGACCTGCATCCAATGGTTTGTCAACAAATCCAGTAGACGAGGCCGCCGCTGTTGCAAACGTCTCATGGGGCCGGTCTAGGGAAATCTCCTGCCGTGTATAGCCCAGAACGATTCTTGGGTGTGTTCTCAATGCTGAGACCAAATCCCTGTCTTGAGTTTCCTCGGAAGTTCCGGAAAAGATAATATCGACTCCGACGGCTTGTGGAGAAAAGGCGGTGATATTACGGATGAGTTTGGCCGTCAGGCTTCGTTCCCATGGCCATTTCATGTCGAGTTGTCTACGAGAGGTTTGATCAATGGCGACAATAGTCACATCATCGGCCTCTTTCGGTGGTTCGTTTAAAAACCAGAACGATTGTGCATCAATGGTATCGGCCAGCTTTGTCTCGGGGGAGGCGAGCAGGTTGTGGCCTAGAAACAGATACCAGCACAGAACCATCAACCAGATAAGAAGGGGGTGATAGAACTCCTTTTCT
>RCNB010000973.1_pt1 | contig 18390 bp, 14 predicted proteins | sample 2041321 | NCBI WGS metagenome assembly RCNB01 (sample SAMN09708232, study PRJNA481090) | Marine sediment metagenome, whole genome shotgun sequencing project. | reverse complement strand
ATCGCCAGATCATTAAACGTCAGCGCCAGTGACGCCGAGGCAAGCCCCAATGCAAAAAGCCGCATATAGGACAGCACGTCGCCAAAAGCCCCCATCAGACCGCTCAGACGCTTTACGCCATCAAAGATGCGCAAGGCCCAATCCATTCGTGTCGTGATCGGCCGCTCACTGGTAAAGGCAATGATGGTAGCCAACCCACCAAGCATACATGCGATTCCGATCGAAAAGAAAACCCCAGTCTGCCCGCTCAGCCAGATCAACAACCCGCCTATCAACACGGCAATCCATCCAAGATTCGCCCGCCCGCTGCGTTTAGGGTTCACGCGGTATGCCATGAAATTGGCGAATGCGATGTGGATGACACCGACGATGATCGACAGTTGCATCATCGTGTCGAAGTCATTGAGGTCGAGTACCGACAAGCCCGCGAATATCGACCCATCGGGTGGGGCGGCACCGAAATAGCTACCCACAATGGCACCGTAAGCAATGGTGCTGCCTGCGAGGATCAGGCCGAGCCGTCGCCAGGCTTTCATATGGGCATCACTACCGAGGCGTTTCCAATACGCCAGAAGGCCTAGCAAGATCACCACGCCATATCCCGCGTCGGCGATGATCATCGCAAAGAAGATGGCAAAGGACACGACCAGCATCAGCGTCGGATCCCATCCGCGATAATGCGGGACCTGATAGAACATCGCCAGATCGACACCTGCGGCCTCGCTCTCTGGCTGTTCAAGCAGTGTGGGCGGGGTTTCGTCCCAGCTTGGGTCTTCGATCAGCACGGCCAGCCCAAGGGTATCGCAAGCTTCTTCCATCTCTGCGATCCTGTCCTCGGGCACCCATCCCTGAACGGCGAACAGATCCTGATTGTCCAACGTTTGGGTTTCGGCAAAGGACAGTTCGGCGGCGGTCTCAGCCTCTGACAGACTGGCGCGCAAGAGCGTAACAAACCGCGTTTGCGCCATCCGGTCGCCTTGCAGGCTTTCAATTGCAATCTCGGTCTCGTCCAGCACTGCTTCAAGCACCGCGATAGGTTTGTCACCGGTATGCACGCGCGGGACGGGCAGAACATCGGACGCCGGTTCATCCTCTGCGAGCAAGACGACATAGGCGAACTGATGATCGTCGCCCACGATTTGCCAAGGCAGATCAACCGCCTCAAGGCTATCGCGTTGTTTGAGGGGCAGTTGGTAGAACCAAAGACGTAACCCGGCCATTACATCCTTGGGCGGGAACGAAAAGTCTCCCCATGGCTGCATGGTCGCGATACGATGTGCCAGAAAATCCCGCTTGTCACGGGCCGCGCGCAGGTCGTCCTTCAGCGCAAGGATTTTCTCGACAAAAGCCTGGACATCGAAGGCGTGGTCGCTGCGCACCTGACGGCGCGGGTTCGGAACAACGGACAAAAACCGCAGGGCTTTGTAAGCGTCCTCTGCTTCACGACTGACGACTTTTTCCGGGTGGGACTCTGCGGGGGACAATGGAAGTAGATGCATGGCACCCAGCGCCTGCACCTGCTTTAACGCTCTGTCCTTGTCCATTCTGCGCCCGGCCAGCGAGAGCTTCTTTAACTGCGCGACACTCATGCCGCGGCCCGTTTGCGCTTGGAAATCTTCGAGCGCACCACAGACTGCATGTCAGCATCGCTCAGATAAATCCTGATTTTCTTGATATTGGCTCGCGCGCTCGGGATCAGCACCTTGTCAAACAGGTTCAGCCGCTGCGTGATAACATCGACGGCCTTTGACAAAGCCTCGACCCGTTGGCGGGCCACTTGAACCCGCAACCGTGCCTCAAGCATGTCGTGCAAAAGTCGGGCGACGTCATCGACCCAATGGGGTTTGGTCATCGGCGAATAGGGCCACACCTCGACCTCGATCTTTTCAAGAAACGGAAGCTGCGTGCCGACGACATTTTCGGTGCCAAGTTGATAATCCGTCAGGCGTACCAACCCGTGCAGATCAACGCCCGCATTGCCCAGCATCGGCACGTCACGCCCAACCTGCGCCGCAAGCTCTGCAACCTTTGCCTCCATCTCAGCAATAGCTGCGACAGCTTTGGCCTTCTCACCCATGAGTTGCTGCCGCTTCAGATCCAAAGACGGCAAAAACCGCTCATAGATTTTGAGCTGCCCCATTTCGCGAGCGAGCGAGGATTTATTCAGCTGCAACCGCGCCATCACTGCCTTTCGGGAAATAGGTGTCGATCAGGTTCTGTTTCATCAAAAGCTGTTCTGGCTCAAAGCATTCGGCCAACGTCGTCCAGCACAGGTCCAGCGCCTCCTCCAGAGGAATGGAGACGTTGATGTCCATGAACCGTTCGCGAAACAGGTCGCCAAACTTCAGTACTTGATTGTCATACTCTGACAACTCAAAGGCCATGGCTTGCTTCTGGGCCGCATCGCGGGCCTCTGAATAGAAACGGATCATCGTATTCATAATCTGGCTGTGATCCTCACGCGTGACCTTGCCGATGACGTTTTGTTTCAACCGCGAAAGGCTGCCAAACGGGTCGATCACACCGGAATGCAGATAGAACTGACCTTCCGTGATATACCCTGTATTGTCGGGAACCGGATGGGTCACATCATTTCCGGGCATGGTGGTCACGGCCAGAATGGTAACCGATCCACCTTTCGCATAGTCGCAGGCTTTCTCATATCGCCGCGCTAGCTGACTATAAAGATCGCCCATGTAACCGCGGTTTGATGGCACACGTTCCTGACTTATCCCGACCTCTTTCATGGCGTCGGCATAGGCCGTCATATCGGTCAGAAGCACCAGCACACGCTTGCCCTCCTCCACCGCAAATTTTTCAGCCACAGCCAGCGCCATATCCGGAACCAGCAGACGTTCGACCAGTGGGTCAGAGGCTTGATTGACGAACATGATGGTGCGCGAGAACACGCCAGCATCCTCAAACGACTTACGGAAAGTATAGTAGTCATCGAAAATCAAACCCATGCCGCCAAAGACGACAATATCGGCGTCGGCCTGAATGCCGATGCGAGCCAGAAACGGGTTGAAAGGTTCGCCCGACACCGAGAAGATCGGTATTTTCTGGCTTTCGACAAGACAATTGAAGATGTCGATCATCGGTACATCCGTACGGATCATTTTCTTGGGTACGACCCGTTCAGACGGATTCACCGAAGGGCCGCCGATGTTGTAGCGCGGCTCGGATGATACATCCGGCCCGCCATCAATCGGTTCACCCGCACCATCAAACACTCGTCCAAGGATGTTGTCAGAATAGGGCGTTTGCATCGGGTGGCCCAGAAACGTGGCCGTCGCGCCCGTGGATATGCCCTTTGTCCCAGAAAACACCTGGAGCGACACCACGTCGCGGTTCATATTGATCACCTGCGCCAGAGATTTAGCGCCATCGACGCTTTCGACCACAGCCAGATCACCAAATCGAACGACGGTGTTTGTGCCCGCGCCTTCCGGGACATGCACCTTGAGCGTGTCGCCAACAATCTCCAACACACGGGAGTATTTGACCAGATCACGTGTCATCGCCTGCGTCCCCCTGCCCTTTCATGAATGAAACACCGTTTCACCAGCATCAACGCGGATCGTCGTGCCTTTTTCACCAGCAACAATGTCTTTAAGATCTGCCAATGCGCCGATCGCCGCCGCCTTGCCGGTTCGGCGGGCAAACTGGCAGGCAGCATCAACTTTTGGCCCCATTGACCCGGCGGCAAAATCATAATCGTCCATAGCATCAGGCGTTGCAGTTTTGATGCCGCGTTGGGTGTCAGTACCCCAATCCAGATAGACACATTCCGCATCCGTGGCCGAAATAAACAGATCAGCCTCGGTGTCGCGCGCAAGGAGTTCAGACGCGAGGTCTTTGTCGATTACTGCCTCGATCCCTCCAAGATTACCGTCCGCATCATAGGCGGTTGGAATGCCGCCGCCGCCTGCGCAAATCACGATCGTCTGCTTTTCGACCAACCACTTGATCGGTCTGATTTGAAAGATGCGTTGCGGCAGCGGGGACGCCACAACGCGGCGCCATTTGTCGCCGTCCGCACGGATTTCCCAGCCTTTTTCAGCAGCCAACCGCTCAGCCTCCGCTTTCTCATAGACAGGTCCAATGAACTTGGTCGGATCAGAAAAGGCCGGATCATCCGCGTGCACTTCGATCATGGTGAGCAGCGTCGCAAGCGGCGTTTCCTGAGGGAGACGATTGCCCAATTCCTGCTCGATCATATAGCCGATCATGCCTTCGGTTTCAGCCCCAAGCACGTCCAGCGGATAGGCCTCATCGGGTTTGTAGGCGTTGCCCTGCAGGGCCAGCAATCCAACTTGCGGGCCATTGCCGTGGGTCACAATCAATTGATGATCCCCAGCAATCTGAGCCAATGCTTCCGCCGCAACGGCGGTATTTTCGCGCTGGTTCTCTGCTGTCAGCGCCTGACCACGTCGCAGAAGTGCGTTGCCGCCAAGTGCTGTGACGATACGCATCGCTCAGGCCCCCAGCGTGGCTACGAGAACAGCCTTGATCGTGTGCATCCGGTTTTCAGCCTGCTCGAACTGAATGCCCGCCGGACTTTCGAACACGTCCTCGGTCACTTCCATTTCAGTGATGCCGAACTTGTCAAAGATATCCTGCCCAACCACGGTTTCCGTATTATGGAAGGCCGGCAGGCAGTGCATGAATTTGACATTCGGGTTGTTCGCCGCCGCCATCAAACTGCTATTCACCTGATAAGGTGTCAGTTGCTTGATCCGGCTTTCCCAAACCTCTTTCGCCTCGCCCATCGACACCCACACGTCCGTATGGATGAAATCTACGCCGTCAACGGCCTGTGCCGGGTCTTCGGTAATGGTCAGGGTGGCGCCATTTGTCGCCGCTGCTTCTTCCGCAGGGCCTCGGAATTCGTCGGCGGGCCACAGTTCTTTGGGCGAGGCGATACGCACATCCATGCCCATCATACAGCCAGCAATCATCAGCGAGTGGCCCATGTTGGAGCGCGCATCGCCGACATAAGCGTATTTGATATCGTGCAGGGGCTTCTCGCCATATTCCTGCATCGTTAGCAGGTCAGCCAACATCTGGGTCGGGTGGAATTCATCCGTCAGTCCGTTGAACACAGGCACGCCAGAGTTGTCCGACAGAGTCTGCACCAGATCCTGACCAAAACCACGATATTCAATGCCATCAAACATGCGGCCCAACACACGGGCGGTGTCTTTCATGCTTTCCTTGTGACCGATCTGCGATCCCGATGGCCCCAGATAGGTAACGAACGCCCCCTGATCCATTGCCGCCACTTCAAACGCACACATTGTCCGGGTCGAAGACTTCTCGAAAATCAGGCAGATGTTCTTGCCTTTGAGATGCTGGATTTCTGAGCCTGCATATTTTGCCCGCTTCAGGTCGCGGGACAAATCCAGAAGATAACGCAATTCGCGCTGGTCGAAATCCAGTAGCTTAAGGAAACTACGCCCTTTTAGGTTAAACGCCATGTCAATCTCTCCTTATTAATAATCCACCGGATCACGCCAAATCGGGCATGTCATACAATGCCCGCCACCCCGCCCACGGCCCAGTTCGGCCCCAGGAATCGTAATCACTTCAACGCCCGCCTTGCGCAGCAACGTATTGGTGTAGGTGTTGCGATCATAGCCGACGACGACGCCAGGCTCCAAGGCCACTACATTGTTGCCATCATCCCATTGCTCACGTTCCTGGTTGAATGAATCCCCGCCAGTCTGGACGATATTCAGCTTCTTGATACCAAGACAATCGGCCGCAACCTTAAAGAGGTGGTCTTTTTCCTCGTGAAAATCCATCGTGCCTGCCTTGTCGCCCGGGCGCAGGCTAATGCATTTGACTTCATCACACACTTCGACAAAAGCGGTCGCGGTCTCGCGGTCACAATGGCTGAAGACGGTATCCAAATGCATCGCAGCCCGGCTGCGCGGCATCAGGCATGCAACCACGCGCTCGGCGGCACCTTTGTCAAAAAGCGCTCTCGCCACCTGGCCCACCGCTTGCGGAGTGGTGCGTTCGCCCATGCCGATTAAGACGGTGCCATTGCCCCACGGCATGACGTCGCCACCCTCAACCGTCGCAGGACCGTGGTCGTCATCGGGGTCGCCCCACCAGATTTCAAAGTCACCATTTTTGAAGTCTGGGTGGAATCTGTAGATAGCAGTCACCAGAAGCGTCTCGGGTCGGCGTGCAGGCCAGTACATCGGATTGACAGTCACGCCGCCATAAATCCAACAACTGTTATCACGGGTGAACTGGGTGTTGGGAATGGGCGGGATAACGAACCCCGAATTGCCCAGATACCCGCCGAACCAACCGGCTGGTTTGAATGGCAAATCCGGCACCGTGATACCGCCGATCAGATGCACCGCCAGACTCTCCGCAGGCATCTCGTTCATCCAGCCTCGCAGCTCGTCCAGCATGCCGATGCCCACCTGATTTTCGGTGATACGACGGTCAAGTATCCATTTGCGTGCTTCTGCATCTTTGACGGTCTCCGTCAGCAGCGCATGGAATTCCAACACCTCAACGCCACGTTCTTCCATCTTCAAGCGGAAATCGGCGTGATCCGTGCGTGCCTGATGCACCCAAAGGACGTCATCATACAAAAGCTCAGCCGCATTAGAGGGAGTCAGCCGCGCATGCGCCAGCCCTGGTTCGCAAACCATCACTTTGCGAAGTTTTCCAATCTCAGAATGTGCGCCAAATCCGGTCATATTAAATCATCTCCTTGGAGGTTGAGATACTGGCTTGCCACCGCAGCCAGACGTAAATGGGTAAACCCATCACAAGCAGTAAAAATCCCCAGAACACCACATCGCGGCCCGCGCCGTAGATCGCCCAAATGGAATACAAAAACCCTACGCTGGCAAGTGTAACAACTTTAAAGGATTGATTTTCAGCGATTTTTCGCCCCGTGGTGACGCTGATCATAAGTTCGCACAAAGAGCAGACCAGGTAAGGGACCAATGTCGAGAGTGTCGCCAGAAGGATGATGAATTCAAACTGCTCCGACAGGCTTTCCGTATAGTTCATCATGATCAACCCACTGGCCAGCAGGTTTGAAACGATCAATCCAAATGCAGGCGTGCCGGTGCGCGACAGGCGGGCAAAGGGTTTGGGAAAGATACCGTCACGAGCTGCGCCCAGAGGGACCTGGCCCGTGAGCATGGTGAAGCCGTTCAGAGTGCCGAAAGTCGAGATGCACGCACCGATTGCAATGAACGTGGCCCCGCCAGCGCCCCACATGACACCGGCCACTACGGCCAGCGGCGCGTTGGTTCCGGCCAGTTGCTCAGACGGCATCACGCCTAATGCCACGACCGTCACACCAATATAGACAACGGCCGCCAAACAGGTACCGATGATCGTTGCCCGAGGAATAGTGCGTTCGGGCTCCACCACATCCCCTGCGGGGACGGTGGCCGATTCCAGACCTATGAAGGCCCACAATGTCAGCGCAGCGCAGGCGGATATCGCGGATATCGCGGATTGGCCACTGACATTGACGGGGGTAAAGTTGGCGGTGTCGATATAGGCCACACCAAACACGATCAGCGCAAGGATCGGGACCAGTTTCATCACTGTCGTAACAAGCTGGATGATACCCGCCTCTTGGACACCGCGAATGTTCATCCATGTCAGCAGCCAGATCGGGCCAAGCGCGGCCACAAGCCCGGCAATCTGACTTTCACCGACAAATGGCACCAAATAGCCAAAATACCCTGCGAAAGCGACCGCAACGGCAGCATTGCCCGACCACAAGGCAATCCAATATCCCCAGGCAATCAGGAAACCTGCGAAATCTCCAAACCCTTCGCGCGCATAGGCATAAGGTCCGCCGGTTTTGGGAGTCGTGGTTGCAAGACGGCCAAAAATTAAAGCAAGCGCAATCGCACCACCGGCCGTCACAATCCACCCGACCAAGGAAATTGGCCCAAACGCAGCCAACGAGGACGGCAGCAAGAATATGCCAGACCCGATCATATTGCCCACGACCAAGGCCGTACACATCCATAGGCCAAGCGATGCTTTGCTACTTGGCTGGGCCGTGGGGATGATTTCTGCAGCTGTCATGTTCTAAAGGACCGTCGCGATACTGAGCCCGGCCATGATGATGACGACAAGGATCAACAACAGCGGGGCTATGAACTTTAGCCAGCGCTCATAGGGTACTCGGCCCAACGCGAGCCCCCCCATCACAACGGCAAAGGTCGGGTTGAAGAGATTCACCAAACCACTGGCGGATTGAAATGCCGTCACGATCAAGGACCGTTCAACGCCAGAGAAATCGCCCAGCGGCGCCATGATCGGCATCGTCAACACCGCCAGACCAGAAGAGGATGGAACAAGGAACGACAGCCCAGCCTGCAACCCGAACATGGTGTTGATAAAGGCGATCTCGCCCAGACCGCTGACCGCGCCTTCGGCCCAGAACAGGATCGTGTCGGTCATGTTGCCTGCATCCATCACCACAACAATGCCGCGGGCAATACCGATAACCAATGCGACACCAAGCAGATCACGGGCGCCGTCGACAAAGGTCGATGTGAACTCTTCTTCGCCCATCCAGTCAATCACGCCAACCACAAGGGCTGCTACGATAAACAACGCCGACATTTCGGCCATCCACCAGCCGCCTACAGAGACACCCCAGATCATGACGGCAAAGCTAGCAGCAAAGACGATCAGGATAATACCATGTTTGCCGGTAAACTCAGGCGCACTCTCACCCTCGTTCCGACCCTTCAGGAAATGCGCTTCGTTGCTTTCGCGTCTGTCGGCCACGATAGATAGATCAGGATTGGCTCGGACCCGTTCGGCGTAGCGCATGACGTAGGCTACACAGGCCAGCCAACACATCGCCAAAAGCCCGAACCGAAGGGCGATCCCGTCCGTAAACGGAACGCCGGCTGCTTCAGATGCAATCACAGTGGCAAAAGGATTGATGGTCGATCCCAACGTGCCCACGCCCGCTCCCAGCATGATAATGGCCACTCCGGTAAGCGCATCGTATCGCGCCGCAACCATGACTGGGATTATCAGTGCATAGAATGCCAGCGATTCCTCGGCCATGCCATAAATCGTGCCCCCTGCGGCAAAGAGCGCCATGAGGATCGGGATCATCCACTTCTCCCGCCCCTCAAGGCGCACCATCGCACGCGCAATGCCGGCATCAATAGCACCTGTCTTGGTCACAACACCCAGAAAGCCGCCAATTATGAGAACAAACAAAGCCACGTCGATCGCGCGCGCATCGTAGCTCACTGGATCGTAGAAACCTGCAATCGGAGCCAGTATAACATCGAAAAAGCCCTGAGGAGTGGATTCCACAACATGATACGTGCCAGGCACCGGGACTTCTTTGCCAAGTTCCTCGCTCATCACGCGATCATATTTACCAGCAGGCACAAAATGGGTCGCAATGGCGACGACTGCAATAAGCGCAAAAAGGATTGTATAAGCGGTTGGAAACTTAAGCTTCATTGTTCGGCTCCTTGATGCGCAAACCAAGTCTTAGTCAAAGGTACCATCTAACATGCAATCAGTTGAAGAATGACAAGGTCAGAACCAGGGTTTCGTCATCCAGATTGCCACCGTAAGCGTCCAGACTGATACTAACATTGTCTGTGATATCGCGGCTCAAACCGATGTCCCATACGTTTTTGTCAGACCCCAAATCGCGCGAACCAAAATCAGACGCGATGCCACCTGAAAGCGTCAGTTCCCAAGGCAGTCCCGACAGCGACGCGCCCAAGTGAAACCAGTTCTCGTCAAAATAAACTTCACGGTAGTAATCCAACCCAAGGGTCACCCGATCTGACGCGCCCCAATCTGCCTGGATGATGACTTCGCCATAATTTGTGCTGTCGTCGCGGTAAAGATACTGCGCGAAACCGATGTCGAAATCGACATCGCCCCAACTTTGCGCAAATCCGAAATAGACATCCAGTTCGATGTCCGTAGCGCCGAAGTCCACATTTGACCCCCACAAACCAGCATAAAACAGCCCGTAACCAACCTCGATATAAGGTTGCAAGGCGGGCTTGTCGTCCGTCTGCGTGGTGCCTTTCGAGATATAGTTTGATGTAATGTCGACCCCATAGCTAAAGGTCACTTCTTGAGCCAGCACAGTATCCGGCTTACCAATGGCTATTGCTGCACATAGGAGGGCCGGTATCGCGGTTACTCTTCTCATTTTGGTTTTTCACCTTGGAGACGGAAATTAAGATGCAGGAACGCGGTCAAAATTGGTTCAGCGCTTTATGTCCGTAATTGTTATACACTTCAAAACGCTTGTCGTTGCCATTTCCCGACAAACGGCGTGATGATTGGAATTACCTCGAAAATGTGGAGAGCCCCAACAGAGGAACCGGGGGCTTTTCAATGTCCCGTGGAAACAGACCGACGTCAGAATTTCGTCGCGAAGCGGTCCGGCTTGCACTGACCAGAGGCAGGGCGCTGAACGAAGTAGCTGGCGATTTGGGGGCCGGGATTTTGTCCCTGACCCGAGCTGAGCCACGGCATGCAGTCATAAGTGATTCAAGCAGGCGCCAAGACCTGGACCAACCATTGCATGTATGCAGACCGTTGCGTTCCCTTTTCACAACAAAATCGAGGGGAGCAGGCGAGGCGAAGCAGGAAGTTCTGATGGCTTGAATTTCAAAGCGCTGCCAAGGCAGGAAAGCCCAATTCAGGCCAGCAGCGGCCGTCCGCCGTTTGGCTATCGGGTATCAGCGCGTGTTCACGCAGCGGACAACTTGTGTTGATGTGTCATCCGGAATTCGGATGGTGTGATATCATGCACTCTCGAAAATGCCCGGGTGAAATGAGGCGTGCAAGAGTATCCCACCTCCCGGCTTATATCTTCGACGTTCGCCGCAGACCCCGACAGAAGGTCGCAGGCTCGGCTCATGCGGCACCGGTCCACCAGTTGACGATAATTGAATCCGTATTCGCCGAGACGTCGCTGCAAGGTTCGGGGTCCAAGTGCCAGCTTCTTAGCGGTCTGTTCGAGGGTGGCTCTCTGGTCAGTAAGGTTCATCTCGATGATCATTGCGACGCTGGCGACGAAGTCGTCCGGCAATTTCTGTCCCATGCGCTTTATATCAGCGAAAGACACGAGTTCGCCCGGCCCTATAAGACCATGTGCAGCGTTCTCCTCGACAAGCCCCCGGTCGAGGACTAGCGCAAGTCTATCTTCCCGAAAGGCGGTTGGTGCGATAAACGCGTCCTCATAATCCTGTTCCCAGCGACCTTTCTTACCGCAAGTGGCGACCCGGTTCGGACGCCAATCATTGCCCAAATACCCACGGACTGTTCCCTCTATGATACGGAGTGTCATGTCGCCCATGTTACGGAACCCAACGAGGTTCTGATAGATGTTTTCGTAGCCAACGATGAATTCTGCGCCGGTCTCCTGAAGCGTGAGCCGGCTGCCGCTTTCATAAAACGGCAGCGCTCTCTGAAACCTGAGAAAGGCATCTTTCAAAGAGGGCGCCTGCAGAACGAAATTGCCCATGGCACCATAGTCGCTGATGTCGAGACCCTGCCCAGCTTCCAGGCCGAAGGATCGAAGACCCGTAACCTCGCCAGCGCTTCGGTAGAGCGCAAGCATGTCCTTCATCAGAATGATCGCGTCCGGTTCTTCGAGCAATTCGAACGGGATCGATTGCTGATCAAGGACCCAACGAAGCGCATCTTCACCAGCTTTCTGAACGATGAGTTCAGGTAGCCCGTTCAGATCGCTTATTCTTCCGTAGCTCACATTCATAGTCCAGTATAATCGATTACTCGTCCTGCCCTTGCATTGATCTAAAACAAACTAATCCGTCGGCAATTGCGTACGTCACCCGCACCTTCGGCGGCTGATCAGACGGTCTTGAGCACCAATCCTTGACGATGCATGAATGCAAAACAAGCAGGCTGAGTTTTTTTGTCATGAAATGGTAACGACTACCATTGCCCCATCACGATACGCTTGAACAGCATTGCCAAGTTGTTTGAAGACAAAAGCAGGCGACCACTTTGGGTCACTCACTCTTTCTTTTCCTGTTTTATCAAAATGGCTAACGTCATGATATTGTCCGTTATCAGCCTAATTGGGAGTATTCACATGAACCTTGTTGCAAAATCGGTGGGCACCATGATGGTCGTATGGAGCTGTTTTGGCCCTGCTTCTGCAGATTTTATTGGAGGAAAGGAGCGTTGGGATGAATTGGATGCCTCTGGCAAGGTAGGCTATGTCATGGGCGCATACGATGTGGGGAAAACTCCATACATAGGCTCACCAGTTTACCGATATGTCGTGGACAGGGGAAACTGCGTTTCAGATATGGAGCTTAGCGAGAATCAACTGGTCGAGATCGTTGAAGGCGAATATTCAGATCTTTCGAAGTGGGACAAATCTGCGAATATTGTTCTAAGCTCAGGCCTCAGAAAAATATGTTTAGACCATATGAACCGTGCACGAGCAGAGCGTGGCGACAGGCTGCTTGAATGATCGGAGGAGCAACGGTTTGGTGAGATAGTGGGGGACGGCGCGGGGCTATCTATCGGCAGGGTCTGTATGAGCGGGTTGCATCCCGATCCATGTGCCGCCCTTCAATCTCGTAGCCTAATCCGATGCCTGCCTCCCGATTGCTCTGGCCCATGCTGTTGAAGAGTGCTCCGAAAGCAATGAAGAGCACAACCACACCTGCGGTGAAGATTATGCCGCGCAAAGACCACGCCATTCAGAGAGAGCCGTGGTTCAGATCGACTTGAACTGGCTGCGCTTCGATAGGCCGCGCTGCTGATTGAAGTGGCTAAAACGGATGAGTGGCCAGGGTTTCCTCCTAATCGGGGGCGTTGGATGCGCGCATAGCCTGCCCCACGGCTCGATAAAACCGTATCGGGGCGTCAACAGAGAGCCACCTCTAGTCACGCACCAAATCAAAGCTCAATCTTGCCACTCGGAGAGAGCAGTTCTAGCATTCCTAGGGGCTGTATGGACCCCGCATGATTGCAACGATCTTGTTAGGTCTAGTTCAGAGGTCACGATTACTGACGTAAACCGATCTTTTTGACCAGCATCAAGGCTCTGTAGCCGCCAGTTGTGCGGCTCGAAATCAACGGAAGCATCACAAAGCACCTGGCGCAACCGCTGTTTCCAAGGCCAATTCCATAGACCTCAATGGAAATAGCATGCCCAAATGGCCCCTCTTGGCCCCCCAAATCAAGCTTTCCCCATAAGGTAAAACCCAGCCCCCGCAGCTTCTTCCTAGTCAGATTTGCCAACGCAGACCAATGTCAGCCCAGCCTGAGAAGTTGCGCACGGGGCCCATGGGAAAAAACTTAGTGACGGATGCTGCAGCAAGTACATTTTGGCATTAAGGGCGGCCTCCGGACCTTTGCTGAGTTGGCCTTCAAGGCCTCAGAAGCGGGACAAAGCAGATATCGATCCGCCCCATGTCGAAGACGAGATCGGCGAAGGAGGGCCAAGACGTTACGAAGGGTTTTTAGTATCCATGTTTTCATCCAGCCCCAATGGTTCGGCGGAGGCATCCTCGGCGATTTCGGGGCCACGTTCTACAGAACCAAGTGGCGGGTAGTCTAACGTGCCGCGAATACGCTCGACCAGCGAGTGTGCAAATCGGGGGAATGGCAGACGTCCGCTTCGTCGCCAAGCCGCAACATTTTCTTTTGCCGCCTCAGTGCGCTCGCTGTCGAGCCCTTCGTCTTGGCCCGCGTACATGGTCACCGACGGGAATGCGAAGCTAGTGCCAGACTCACTCACAATGTCTTTCACTCGGAGTAAGATGTCCTCGCGGATCTCATAAAACTCGTTCCACTCACGGGTTTTGGCGTAAACGCGTATCTCGATGTCGAGCGATGACGCGCCATAGCCGATGAACCTAACGCGGACTGTGTCGCTGGCAATCATGGGATGGCTGTGCAGCATACCGCGCATTCCGGCGAGAACGTGGCGCAGCTGATCCCCGTCGGTTTCGTATCGCAGGCCGATGACGTGAAGCATTAGCATCTCGTCGCAGCGTGCCCAGTTGATGAGCTGCATGTCCGCAAACTGGGAGTTTGGGATCGAAATCAGAGTACGGTCAAGCCCTCGGACCTGTGTCGTCCGAACGCCGATCTTTTCCACCGTGCCCCACTTGTCGCCAAACTCGCAGAAGTCTCCAACCTGAACTGGCTTGTCGAGATAGAGTATGAAGCCGCCAATCAGGTTTTCCAGTGTCGGCCGTATGGCCAGCGCAATCGCGATGCCGCCGATGCCGAGACCTGCGAGGATGCTGAACACGGGTAGGCCCACCTGTTGGGCGCCATAAGCGAGGACGATGACGCCGCCTATTGCTCCGATTAGTCGGGCAAGAAGGCGATACATGCTGGCGTCAAGACTCCTGTCGGGAATGCGTGGGCTGAGAATGATCCACTCAAAGAACGCTAGTGTGAGCAACCAGATCAGATAGGTGGCGGCAATATATGTGAGCGCGATGATGCCGGAATTGCAGAATATTGCGAACCTGCCTGTAAGATTGATCTGGAGTTCAAAAAACGACTGGAAGATCACCAGGAAAAAGATCAAAGTCAGTGGCCACAGCGACATCACAAGCTTATGCCCCAGGCTGCTCTCAAGTCGTCCAGAAGCGAGAATGCGATGCCATCCTGTGAAAAGAGGCAAAACCGCGAGCGCCATGATCAGGACCGCGAGCACTTTCCAAATCGGTGTACCTAGGAGGACAGCATTAAGCGGTTTGGGCATGCCTGCCACTAGCCAGTTCGGGATCATCCAGCCGGTTAGTTGGGGCCACATTCTGCTCCAGCTTTCGATATCGATCGAAGAGTGAAGTGGGATACGTTCAACCATACGCGCAAAGTCTGGCGCTGTCCTGATTGTCTTTGCGCCGAACAAATACTCTCCGACCTGCTCACCTTCCACCAACCGCATGATCCTAAAGGGCGTATTCGGGATTAGATAGCTGGTGACAGATCCATCCGCCTCTAGGCTCTTGGCGTCAGGAACGCCTTCCATGTTTGGAAGAACGATGCGCCCGAAGATGTCGAGTAAGTGGGCGACCGTCTCGCCCCCGATGTCCCGGCGGACTGATGGTGCCACCTCGGACATATCGATCAGGGTCGTCATCTGTATAAGTGTCGCGAGAATCTGGTCTTCTCTAGCCCTTGTTTTCTTGACAAAATACTTGCCGAGCTCGGCTTCGAGATCACCTCTGAGAATGATGAAACTCTTAAGTGTCTGCTGCGGACTGTCGGTGCGGATCGGGCGTACGAGAAGGTCGGTCTTGGTGGCGTCATTCGTTGCTGCAACACTGGACTCGGGATCAGGCGTCTCCTGAGCGGTTGCGCCGCCTGTAGACAGAACCATTGCGGCAATGCAAAGGGACGCCAGAAAGCATCGCCGCATATGGATGATACTCGACAGTAGAGTTATTTTCATACCCCCGATCAGCCCTCTAAAGGATCGAAACATTGACGTCATAGTCTTCAACCTTTCAAGGGCTCTCGGGGCACAGGCGCCATCACCGGCAGAATACATCAATGGTTTCAACAACCCAAGCCGTCGAAACTCAGCTCCCAGTTGTAAAAGTTCTCTGCCTTTGAAAGAAGGGCCGCTTGTACCCCCACGCATGACCCCAACATCGAAAGACCCTTGCCGTCACTCAATAGATGCTATGTCGGATAATCCAGAAAAATGTTCCATTCTCTATCTCACAACAGATAAAGGTCGCGCTCAAGATTGAAATGGTTGTGAACGGAAGACTGAACCTCCTCCGACTAAAGTCGAAGGGTTCAGTGTTTTTGGAGAGCCTTCGGCGCAAAGTTATATTCTTTTTCGACTGAAGTCGGAGGTTTCAAACCAGCTTGTGGAAAATGAACGGTGGCGAACTTCTGCAAACTTCCCATACTACGGAAGCCCAACATCGTTTGTTCTAGTCGTCGAAATTGCTGGTGAGAATTTTCACCTCTGTTGTTCAGCCAGCGCCCGGTTCCCTGCTTGTTCGCATTGCGACTCTCGAGGGCACTACCGAATGTCGCGCAAGGCGAGCCAAATCAAGAAACCTACATAAATGAACAGAGTTAAATTGAGGAATGTATCGAGGAATTGTCCGCTCATTTCATCCCCTCCGATTGCAGCGATCGTAACAGGCAGACGACGAGGATCGGCACGATAAAAACGAACGCAATTGCAGATAGAGCAATTATTGAGCGGACGAGCGAAATGTCACCCACAAAGATCATTGCCAGCCCCAAAGCTGCCAAAATCGCGCCCCAGACCGTGCGAATGCGGGGCGACGGGTTCTCATCGCCACCCGTGCCGATCATGGCCAAAGTGAAGCCTGCGCTGACGACACTGGTGATGACAAAAAGGAAGGCGGCAAGGATTGTTGCGGCCTGTGTCAGACTACTGAGCGGAAATTGTTGTAACAGCGCGAAGGTGGTGGCGTCGAGGCTCTTGTCGTTGACCTCCAACAGCGAGCCATTTCCACGCAGGACATCAAAAAACCCGACCCCGCCGAACACGCCAAACCAGAACATGGAGAACAGCGTCGGCGCGACGATTACCCCGATCAGGAATTCGCGGATCGTGCGTCCACGCGAGATACGGGCAATGAAAATGCCGACGAAGGGTGACCAGGCGAGCCACCAGATCATGTAATTGAGTGTCCAGCCCTGAAACCAATCAACGACAGTGCTATCGAAGAACTCTGCAGTTGAAAAACCAGCGGGCAAAACGTAAAAAACATACCGTCCGAACCCAGACACAATTGAGTTCATAATGTAGGACGTTGGCCCGAGAACGAGCAGAAAGATCAGGAGACCAATTGCGATTAGCATCGCCGCGTTGGACAGTTTTGCCATGCCCTCGCCCAAGTCGCGGCGCAGCGGCAAGAAGAACGCCACGCACATCACAATAAAGACTGGCGCCGTCAGACTGTTCGGGTTTTCAACGCCGATAAGCCCGGCCAGGCCAGTTTGGATTTGAAACACTCCCATGGCGAGGGAGCCGGCCAGCCCGACTGCAATTGCGACAATGGACAGCAGATCGAACAGCCACCCTAACGCACGTGCCCAACCCTGGTCTCCGTATACGTCAGTGAGTGGTGCACTAAGCAGCAGCGTTCTTCCGCGCCGGAACGCGAAATACGCGATGACAAGGCCGACAACCCCATAGATTGCCCAAGCGTGAAATCCCCAGTTCAGATAGGTAACAAAGAGTGCAAAACTCGCCGCTTCGGGGTCGTTCGAAAGCTGCCGGAGTACGGAAAAGTGCGTAAGGGGTTCGGCGGCCCCATAAAACAGTAGTCCTACGCCCATTCCTGCGGCGAACAGCATCGCAATCCAAGCCGGTGTTGAGAATTCAGGCTCCGAGCCCTCGGGACCAAGCCGGACAGACCCAAAACGCGAAAAGGCCAGATAGATCGCCACCAAAAGAAGGCCGCTTGCCTCCAGCATAATGAACCAGCCGCGACTGGCGAACTGCGCGGCCACTATCGTGGATGATATCGCACCCAGGCCTTGCGGATCTACGATTCCCCAAAGGGCAATGCCCGCGCTGATGATGAGCGCAACTACAAGGAGTGGGGTCAATTGCATTGATCGATACTTTCATAATGATTTTGGCGCATCACGGTTTCATAGGCGCACGTCTCACTCAGGATATTGTTCTGTTCCTTCAGGTGGATCTTCCAGTTGCGCCACTTCACGGCAAAGACGTCTTTGCCCATGTAGGCGATAAACCCTTCGCGGTTGGACATATCATCCTTTCCATTCTTCCCCTTTTGGCAGGTGACCTTCCACTATCGACCGCGCGGTTTGTAACGGATCGACCCGGCCGGTCACCTCTCATAGTGCAGGAAATAAAAGCCTACCTGAAGTTGGTCAACGAAAAAGCCGGAGGATTCGGATCATCCACCAATGACTTTTTGTATTGGCCTATTGCCCCTTGGGTAACGAAAAAGCCGGAGGATTTGGATCATCCACCAATGACTTTCTGTAAGCGCCTATTGCCTTCAGATATGCACCCATCAACCATGCATTGTCCCCAATAATATTGTGTTCCTCTTTAGGGTCAGAGAAGATATTGAAGACCAGAGGGTAACCGTTAGTTTCAGTTCTCGCACCAAAAGCTCCTCCCATCGAAGGATTACCTGATGTTTGGGTCCAATTCTTGGGGTACATTCGGTAATTTCTCCAGCGCACGGCCACCATCTCATCACCCAGAAATGACAGCACGCTCTCACGGTTGGAGTTTTCCTGCTTGCCCAAAAAGAAATCCGTCTGATCGATGCTATCGATAGCCCGGTCATCCGGAATATCGGCTCCAATAATATTGCCCAGGGTGCTAAAGAAATCATGTATAGATAC